>Ga0079224_100002652_pt1 | contig 21964 bp, 21 predicted proteins | sample Stecom2015_FD_80414 | JGI IMG/M metagenome (GOLD analysis project Ga0079224, IMG submission 80414) | Agricultural soil microbial communities from Utah to study Nitrogen management - Steer compost 2015 | ecosystem: Environmental > Terrestrial > Soil > Agricultural land | place: USA: Utah...
ACGTCTTCTAAACCGCTTTTCGAACGGTTGAAAGATGAGAAAAGCCAGTATCAGGAAGCTTCTATTTATTATTATGCCTATCTAACTTATTTAGATGCGGAATATAAAACGGCATTAAACGAATTTGAACGACTCAACGGTTCCAAAACCTACGAAAACAGCTATCCGTATTATATTACTGCGCTTTATTTCTTGGACAAGCGGTATGATGATGTGTTAAGCTATGCGTTGCCGATATTGGATAGAACTAAGCAGGAGCATGAAACCGAAATGTTTCGTGTTGTAGCAGCCACCTATTTCATTAAAGGCGACCTGCAGAAATCAAAAGAATATTACGATAAATTCCAAGCACAGGACCAAGGAAAGACCCAAAACAACCAAGATAGTTACCAAATCGGTTATATCGCCTACAAGTTAGGTGATTATGAAAAAGCTATTCAGGAATTGGAAAAGCTTACAGAGCCAGACGCATATTACCAAAGTGCAATGGTCACTTTAGGAGACGCGTTCTTGAAAACCGGCAACAAACAAAGTGCACGTAACGCTTTCTTTCGGGCTTCAAAATTAGACTTCGACCCGCAATTGAAAGAAGAAGGTTTATTTAATTACGCGAAGCTATCGTATGAATTAGAATTCCACCAAGTGGCGTTGGATGCTATTCAAGAGTACTTAGATACTTACCGTACACCAAGCAAGCAGGAAGAAGCCAAAACCCTATTAGCAGAGGTGCTTTTGAGTACCAAAAATTACCGAGCAGCGGTAGATGTGTTGGAAGGGTTGAGCAGTCGTGGTAAAGAGGCAAATGCTGCTTATCAGAAAGTGACCTATTACCGTGGACTGGAATTCTACAACGAACGCGCTTTTGAAAACGCCATTTCGATGTTCATGCGTTCGGAAGCAAATCGATATGATGAAGAAATCTATGCTTTGGCGATTTATTGGAAAGCGGAAGCGATGTACGAAGTGCGTAAATATGGTGAAGCAGTAACCAATTTCAATAAGTTCCTGCAGTTGCCAGCGGCCCGTACAACAGATGTGTATAGCTATGCGAATTATGCATTGGCTTATGCAGCGTTCCGTAATGACAGATACAGCACCGCAGCCAACTATTTTGAGCGTTTCTTAGCTACAGGTGGTAAAGATGGTATCGAGGCTAATACACGCAATGACGCTATTGCGCGTTTGGCAGACTCGTATTTTGGAACGAAAAATTACGGTCGTGCAAAAGAATATTATAATCGTTTAATCAGTTCTAAAGCACCAAGTCAAGATTATGCCTTGTTCCAATTGGGGATTATTCAAGGCTTGCAAGGCGACCATAGCGGTAAGGTCGCGACGTTGCAATCTGTTGTGCAGAAATTTCCGAAATCGAATTATGCAGATGATGTCGCTTTTGAAATTCCGTATACGTACTTCCTGACTGGAAATTATGATGGAGCTATCACCGGTTTGCAAAAAATGGTGGAAGAATACCCAAGAAGTAGCTACGTTCCACGTGCATTGATAACTATTGGTTTGGTACAGTATGATAAGGGAGATAACGATGCTGCATTGAAAACATTCCAACGTGTGGTGGATCAATATGCAACGACGGACGAAGCACGTCAAGCGATGCGTTCTATTGAGAATATCTACCTTGATAAGGACGATGCTGCAGGATATATACGTTATGCGACTAGTACCAATATTGGTAATTTGAGTACGGCAGAGCAGGATTCTCATGCTTTCGGCGTAGCGAAGAACCTATTTGATAGAGGAAACTTCCAAGGCGCAGTAGAGGCCGTGAATGCTTATTTTGATAAATATCCGAAGCCTATTAATGAGAAGCATGCACGCTTTATCCGTGGAGAAAGTAACGCACGCTTGCACAAAGACCAGGAAGCGCTACACGATTTCAATATCATTATGAATGACTGGACCAGTGCCTATACAGAGCAGACTTTGATTTCAGTCGCTAATCTGCATTTGCGGAATAAAGCTTACAATGAAGCTGTTCAGGTATTGCGTAAACTGGAGTTGACATCGGAGTATAAATCCAACTATGGCTTTGCGATCCGAAACTTGCTGATTAGTTTCTACAACGTAGGAGATTATGTGGAGACACAGAATTATGCGAAGTTGTTGAAGGAATACGACAAATCATCTGAAGAAGATATCGCTTTAGCTCATTTGTATTCAGGAAAAGCGTATGCTGCGAATAATAAAGATGCAGACGCGCTGAAAGAATTTAATCTGGCAGCACTGAAAAGTAAAACAATAACAGGGGCTGAAGCACGCTATTTGGTCGCTGCGCAGCAGCTGAAAGCCAAACAATATGATAAGGCGATAGAATCGGCATTTGATATTTCAAATACGTTCTCGTCATATGATTATTGGGTAGCAAAAGGATTTATCTTAATGGCGGATGCTTATGCTGCTAAAGGCGATAAGTTTCAGGCAAAAACCACGTTGGAAAGTATTATCGATAACTATGAAGATGAAACAGACGGGGTCATCAAAGAGGCTAAATCACGTTTGGAAAAATTGAAATAACACGAACATTACATGAAATTGCATAAAACAGTATTTAGAAATTACGCAGTAGTAGCTTTATTGCTTGGACTGGGTGGGGAGGCGTATGCGCAAACTGAGCCTGAAAAGCCGGTAACTATAGATTCTTTTGATGTCGTGCGTGATTATAAACCGCTTTTGGCTGACGCTGTAAAAATACGTCGCAGCCCGGATATGACCAATAAGCGTAGCTATATGCCAAAGCTGAGCTATGGCAGCATTCCCGATAAAAAATTGGATATCAATACCGGATTGAAGGAACTGGATGTACAGGAAACACCATTCTCTGCACCAAAGGATCAGACGGACAATTATGTGAAATTTGGTATCGGTAACTTCAATACCATTTTGGGTGAAGGCTATTTCTCCTACGATGCGTATGAGGATATGCGGGTAGGCGGTTTCGTGAAGCATCTGGGACAAAAAGGAAGTCTCGACGGACAGAAATTTTCGCGTCAAGAAGTAGGTGTTTTCGGTCGCCGTATATTGCCACAGTTTACAGTGGATGGAGTTGTCGGTTATAACCGTTATGCAACCAATTTCTATGGCATTCCGATGGCTGACGATGGCATAACATCATTGAACCCTACTCCCGAAAAGCAGACATTCAATGATATTTATTTCACTGGTGAGCTGACTAGCAACTATGACCCGAATAATGAAGACGCCTTCAACTATTCGGCTAAATTAGATGCCTATACTTTCAGTGATAAATATAATGCAAAAGAAACATCAGTTGCGGTTTCTGCTTATTTGAATAAGCGTGTGCGTGCGTTTAATATTGGTGCCAACTTAAGTGTGGACGTCAATACGGTTGATGGTACATATACGCCAGCTGGAACCGGGCAAACCAAAAACTCTTTAGCGACTTTAAACCCTTATATCCGTTTTAAAGGAGATAACTACGCAATTACCTTGGGTGCGAATCTTGTGCCGGAATTTGGCGATAGCACCAGCTTCAACATTTTCCCTGCGGCAGAAGTTGATTTCGCTTTAGCACCTGAATACTTCCATATTTTCGGAGGTGTGAACGGTGGCGTGAAGAAAGCCTCTTATCGTGAATTTGCTCGTCAAAATCCATTCTTAGGCGAAAACTTGGTGATTCGCAATATGGTTGAACGTCTGCATTTCTTCGGAGGTATCAAGGGGAATGCCGGCGCAACATTTGGTTATAAAGTAAAAGCTACTTATCGCCAACTGGAAAATATGCCATTATTTGCCAATAACGCATCTGCACCATTCCGTTTTGATATGGTTTATGATGGTGATGGCGACAAATCGGTTAAACATTTCGGTATCGAAGGGGAGTTGAATATTCGTCTTTCCGAGTTGATTAATTTGGGTGGACGTTTGAACATCGACCAGTATACTACCGCACAAGAAGAAGAGGCTTGGCATACACCTAAGCTCCGCTTAGCCGGTAATGCGCGATTCAATATTTCTGAGAAGTTATATATCGATGCCGAAGTGCTTTTCCATGGGTTGAGCTATGGAAAAGATTGGGATGATATTCCTGCTTCAACGGGATTCCCTACGCCTGCTCCACGCACTTTCAAAAAAGCAGAAGTTCCGGCTTTCGTGGATCTAAGTGCAGGAGCGGAATATAAAGCAACAAAACAATTAGGTGTATTCGTGCGAGCGAATAATATGTTCAATACAGAATACCAAACCTACCTGTACTATCCTCGTCTAGGATTTAATGTATTAGGCGGTTTAAATTTTTCATTTTAACAGCGGAAGATTATAACTTTGCGTCTTGATAATATCGGATGAATTTAGGTAAGAGTATATATAACTTATTAAAACGACAGCCAGAGGTCTATGTCAAGGGGTTGGGCACATTCAAGCGCAACCATACCTCGGCTACGTACGATGAAAAACGGAATGTTTACCTTCCGCCAATAAGTTATATCGACTTTGACCGATCAAGTGATAAGGGCTATGATTTTATCCAATATACACAGCAACTGCACGTAGTAGACAGAGCAGAGGCTGAGCGGATGGTAGAGTCTGCAGTAGTCCTGCTAATAGAAGCTATCCAAAATGAAGGACAAGCGAAGCTCGATGATTTGGGATATTTGGTTAGCTATGGCGATAGTTACGTTTTCAAGGCTTTGGATTTATCCGGGTTTGATTATCAGCCTGTAGAAGCACTGCTGAATCAACCACTAATCGTTTCTCAGGACCAAACACCTGTCGAACCTATAGCAGTAACACCCGAACCGGAGGAAATTGTAGAGGAACCGACGGCAATGCCGGAAGCAGAACAACCTATTGCAGCAGAAGTGATTTTGCCTGAGGTTGAAACGGAAGAATATCGTGAAGAGGAACGTAAATCAAGTAATGCAATATGGTATGTGGTAGCTGCTGTTGTAGCGCTTGGTATTATCGCTGTCTTGTATTTTAGCTATCAAAATACAGGAACGAAACCGAAAGAAACATTGCCGGTACAAATTGCCAATAGCCACGATACGACAGAACAAGTACTTTCACCGAACGATTCCATAGTACCATCGGACACATCGCGAACGTTGCCGGTAGACACATTGGTAAACGATGTTGAGGAAAAAACAGCATTGATTCCAGAACATCATTATTGGCAAATTGTTATCGGTTCACATAAGACTTTGGCACAGGCTTATGAGCAAGCTGAGGCTTACCATAAAGCGGGCTATCCGAGGGTGAAGGTGATTCCGAGTAACTTGGCGAAGAATCGGAAGAAAGTAATCTGGGATTCATATGCAACGAAAGCGGAAGTAGATTCCGCATTAAAATATGTGCAGAAGCATATCATAAAAGATGCTTGGCCGGATAAGATTAAATAAGAGGTTAAAAGATGAAATGATTAATTGTTTAAATGGTTAATCGTTGAAATGAACATAATTTAACAGTTTTAAAAATAAATAATAATTAGATAAATAGACTATGTCATTCATGCAAGACAATTTAGTGGCGGACTCCTTGAACACGGTTCAGAAACAAGCGGTACAATTGGCAACAACAGAAGAGAATTTGAACCTGATTCAATTATTGATGAAAGGAGGATGGATTATGATTCCTATTGTCTTCCTCTTGTTTTTGGGACTTGTTATCTTTTTCGAGCGCTATCTTACTATTCGTAAGGCATCCAGATCGGACTCAGGGTTGATGTCGCAGATCAAAAGCAATGTAATGTCCGGTAGATTGGATGCTGCTATTGCCGTTTGTCGTTCAAGTAATTCAGCCCTGGCGCGTATGTTGCAAAAAGGCTTAGGTCGTGTTGGCCGTCCAATCAAGGATATCGAAGGCGCTATTGAGAATGCCGGGAAATTGGAGGTATCCAAACTAGAGAAAAACATTAACATCTTAGGAATTATAGCCGGTATTGCGCCGATGCTTGGTTTCGTGGGAACAATCTTTGGGGTAATCCAGATTTTTCGTGATGTTGAGGTTGCAGGTGGTATCGATATTGGCTCGGTGTCAGGTGGTTTATATGTGAAGATGATTGCTTCGGCATCAGGTTTAACAGTAGGTATCTTAGCTTATATCGGCTATCATGTGTTAAATATGATGGTGGAACGTTTAATATTACGTATGGAAACGGATGCGGTAGAGTTTATCGACTTATTGGACGAACCGGGAGCATAGAAATTTGGAAATCAGGTGATTTGAAAATGTATTTTAACTACTGACAACTTATCACTGCCCACTGAAAACTGTTTAATAATGAATTTAAGAAATAGACGACATAAACCTACAGCCGAAGTGCACACAGCAGCGCTGAATGATATCATGTTCTTCCTGATGTTGTTCTTCCTGTTGGCCTCAGCGGTAGCCAATCCACAGGTAGTAAAATTGTTATTGCCTAAGTCAAGTGCAGGAGAGCAATCTGTGGCAAAGAAAACGATGACGGTCTCCATCACTGCAGATTTGAATTATCATGTGGATAAACAAACTATTGTTTTAGACCAATTGGAACCGATGATCCAGTCGCAGGTTGTCAATGGGGAAGAGCTGACGATTATGCTTTACGCGGATAGTTCAGTGCCAATCCAAAATGTGATTGCTGTGATGGATGTGGCTAATAGAAATAAAGTGAAATTGGTTCTGGCGACAGAGCCTAAAAAAGATTAATAAGTTAACTGTTTAATCGTTGAACGGGTTAATTGACTTATATGATTTATCAGGTGGTCAGTTCCTCGATTCAGCGACAAAAAATAAAAGATATGTATTATCATACGCAAGAAGAGAACAATATGCCCAAAGCCTTGGGGCTTTCGTCCTTAGTGATGGGAGTCTTAGTGCTTATAGGCTTTTTTATTGTATTCGGAGGGGAAATTCCGCAGTATGGTATGGGAGGTATCATTGTAAACTACGGTACGGCAGAAGAGGGAATGGGTGATGATTTTATGAGTGTTGAAGAGCCCTCTATGGATGAAAATGCCAATAATGTACGTCCAGATAAAATAGATGAAACTAATACTCCTGTCCCTACACCATCCCAGCAGGTGGCTGATAAAAATGTAGCAACACAGGATATGGAAGATGCACCTGCACTTCCTAAGAATGAAAAACCGGTGAAAGCCAATGCCGATGTAGCGACAGTAGAGAAGAAAGACGCTACACCGGCGGTCAATCCGAATGCTCTTTATAAAGGTAAAAAGAATAACGCAACGGGTAGAGGAGATGGAACGGGTTCGGTAGCTGGTAATCAAGGAAGTGCTTTGGGAGATCCCACTGCTAGTAATTATGGCGAAGGTGGTTCTGGTTTTGGAAACCAACCGATAACATTAGCTAGCCGATTTTGGGCGGTATCTCCTAAAATTGAAGATAAAGGGCAATTTGAGGGGAAAGTAAATGTACAGGTAAGAGTAGATAAAAACGGAAACGTGATGTATGCACGTGCAGGTGTTGCAGGTTCTACGTATGTCTCGTCCGATGTTATTCAGATGTTGGAACGGGCATTTAGAAGTGCAAAGCTGAATGTCCTGCAAAATGCGCCTGAGTCCCAAACTTTTATTGTCCCTGTCAACTTCCGTTTAAGATAATATATGATGACATCTTATGCAGAGGTAATCGAGTATTTATATGCTCGATTACCTATGTTTACCCGTGATGGTGCTTCAGCCATTAAAAAGGACATAGATAATACTATTCTTTTCTGTGAAAAATTAGATAATCCTCACCAAAAATTCAAAAGCATTCATGTCGCCGGTACGAACGGCAAAGGCTCAACATCCCACATGTTGGCATCGGTATTGGCCTCGGCAGGATACAAGGTAGGACTTTATACATCGCCACATTTATTGGATTTCCGGGAGCGTATCCGTATCAACGGCGAGATGATTGCCGAAGAAACTGTTGTTTCTTTTGTTAACGAGAATCGGGAATTTATAGAACACATTGCTCCGTCTTTTTTTGAAGTCACGGTGGCGATGGCGTTTGACTATTTTGCCAAGCAGCAAGTGGATATTTCTGTGATAGAAGTAGGACTGGGCGGGCGTTTGGATAGTACCAATATTATTCATCCTGAATTGTGTGTAATTACCAATATTGGTATGGATCATATGAATCTGCTTGGCGATACTTTAGTCGAGATTGCTTATGAAAAAGCAGGCATCATTAAAGAGAAGGTACCCGTAGTAGTTTCAGAGAAAGATCCAGAAGTGGTTTCGGTTTTTGTAGAAAAGGCAACGGCGCTACAAGCTCCTTTACGATTTGCGTCAGATGAATTGGAGGTGTTGGGAACACAAAAAAATAAAAAAGGGTTGCTTGTTCAGATGAAGAATAAAGCAAGTGGAGAACCACAATCCTGGCAAGTGGATCTGGCTGGAGGCTATCAACAAAAAAATTTATTAGGCGTATTGACCGCTCTCGACGTGTTGCGTAATCAAGGGTGGGTGTTAAATGAACAGGATGTGAAAGCGGGGCTACAGCATGTCAAAGAAAATACAGGTCTACAAGGGCGTTGGCAAACGCTTTCTGAAGAACCTTTTATTATCTGTGATACGGGACATAATGAAGATGGGGTGCGAGAGGTTGTGAAGAATATGCAGCGGACACTTTATAAAAGACTTCATGTGTTGATTGGCGCTATGCGGGACAAAGATTTAAACCATATGTTGCCGCAATTGCCACAGGAAGCTATTTACTATTTTTGTCAGCCCGATATGCCTCGTGCCTTGCCAGCGATGGAGCTTAAAGAAAAAGCAGCAATTTTTAACTTACAAGGGGAGTCTTACGACTCCGTACAGTCTGCACTAGATACTGCAAAATCACAATATGAATCGGGAGATTTGATTTTTATTGGTGGAAGCAACTTTGTGGTAGCTGAAGTGTTAAGGTATTTTTAAGTGGGTTATACTTCCGAAGTTTTCAAAACTTCGGAAGTATAAATATACATTACAACGCCACCTTTGAAACCTTAAACGGTTTCTTAATCGCTTTGTGCGCGGCTTCTTTGGCAATCTTTGCTTGCAAGTCCGTTACCTGTTCAGGTTTATAAGGGTTCTTCCGGACGTCTTCCCCAAATAACTTTTCATACCAAGTGCATGCGGCTGTGAATCGCCCGTAATCCAAATGGAGGTGGTAGCCGTCCCGGGTATAGGTATCCCCAATAGAACTGGTTCGTGCATTCTGGATCGCTGTTCCTGCCGGAATGATAAATTTAAAATCTCGGGATTTATGAATTCGTTTCGTTGCGTCAGCAATTGCTTTGTACATCTGCTTTTGATCCCTGTTATAGTTAGCAAACCCTCCATGGTCAGAATCGTGTTGATATGCCCATGTCTGATGATAGACAAAAACTACATCAGCACCCGCAAGTTCACGAACATATTGTACGACTTGCGGCAGACTGGCTTGTATGACTTCATATTGTCCTGATAAAGGACTGGCTTGTTGAAAGCTGATATAATCCCAATTATCATCTGCAATTGCTTGTGCTATGCTCACGTCTTTTCGTACCTCTTTTTTTGCCTTTTCATCAATCTTAATGTAACGGTAGGCGGATGCATCCGCAATGAGGTTCTTTAAATGAAGGTCTAAAGGAGCGCCCCCTATATATAGATCGCCAATAACCAATTTTTTATTAGTCGCAATGGCTAATTCTGTCAGATAATTATCCAGGGCATCTTCCGAAAAGCTATTGCCGATAGCTAAAACTTTGATGATACCATCGTTGTTAATATCACCTTTTTGGGATTGTGCAAAAGTGGTTGAAGTCAAGACAAAGCCTATCAGGAACAGAAATACATGTAGTTTTCTCATCATTATTTAATTACGTTGTGCTATATGACGAATATAAGGAAACACATCCATTTTATAGGAGGTTGAGTGTAAACATTTTGCAAATTGATAGGTAAAATGTGGGCTAACAATGGTATTTTTGGGGAACAATGGCTTATAAATTTGTAGATAATTACCGTGAGCAAGGGGCGAGGAAACAACTTGTTAGACATCTTGAAAAACGAGGAATAGAAGACAAGCGAGTGTTGCAGGCGATAGGTAAAGTTCCCCGCCACTTTTTCTTTGATGAGACATTTTGGAATCAAGCCTATAGGGATATTGCTTTCCCAATAGGTGATGGTCAGACTATTTCGCAACCTTATACTGTGGCTTATCAATCCGAGCTCCTACATGTTAAAAAGGGAGACAAGATTCTGGAAATCGGTACGGGTTCAGGATACCAGACTTGTGTTTTAATGGAGTTGGGAGCTGATGTTTACACGATCGAACGACAGGAAAATTTATACCAACGTACTATCCAAGTGTTGCCTTATATGGGATATAGGCCACATTTCTTTTTAGGTGATGGCTCGAAAGGAATTCCTGAACATGCTCCTTATGATAAAATCATTGTTACGGCAGGAGCTCCTTTTGTTCCTGAAATTATGCTGAAGCAATTGAAATTAGGTGGTTTGCTGGTCATCCCTGTTGGCGATGAAAAATCGCAAAAAATGGTTACTATTTTACGCGTAGGGGAGAATGACTTTGAACGTATAGAGTTGGACACGTTCCGGTTTGTACCACTTGTCGGCGACCAAGCTTGGTAATAAACTTTTCCATGACCACTATCACTTTTTTAAAATATGATATATCAAACTTATCAACATAACGTAGCACTGGCCAAGGCGGAGATACAGCGCCTTAGCAAAGCTATCAATCAGAATAGTTTAGCGCGTTTGGCGGTGATTTTGGGAGGAGGGGCATTGTTGTTCTACTCTTTCCAGCAGAATAGCATTGGGTTGGTATTAGGCTTGACTTTGTTCATTGTCTTGTTGTTCGCTTTCTTAGTTAATCGGCAAAGTAAGCTGGAAAAGCAGAGAGAAGGTCAGCAGGCATTCCTTAGGGTGAATGAAAATGAGCTAGAATTGGCCAAGCACCGGAAAACCATCTATAGCGAAGGCGGTACGTTTGAAGATGGAAAGCATCCTTACACCTCGGATTTGGATATTTTTGGTCCGTTTTCCCTATTTACTTTATTGAATAGATGTGCCACGGGTATGGGCGTGCTTCAATTGGCTGATTGGTTACGGAAAGCAGCAAGCAAGGGGGAGATATTGGAAAGGCAATCCGCTGCCAAGGAAATTGCCAATGATCTTGAATGGAGTCAGCGTTTTCAATCCAAGTTGATTTTTAATTTAGGGCAAGAATGGGAAGCCAAAGCCTTTTTGCAAAAGTATTTTATAGACTCAGCACTACAGTTTGGAAATGCCTTTATGCGTTTATACGTAACCGTTGCACCTTTTATCTTATTGGCGGGTGTCTTCTATTCTGTTTTTGTTCAGCCGATTTGGGGGCTGGTAATCGGCTTAGCACTTATCCATCTTTTCTGGACTTTGGGAATGGCGGGGCGAGTGGGCTTGTTTTCGAGCAAGATTGATAAAGTAGGGCAGGTGCTTATGGCGTATGCCGAAGGAATTGCATGTATTGAGGGCCGTTCTTTTAAGGCTGCTAAGCTGAAAGCTGCGCAAGAAAAACTCCTAATTGATGACACAAAGCTTTCCAGGGCGTTTAAAGAATTAGCAACCCTGATTAACCATTTAGATGCACGTAATAATATGCTGATGGGTGCTCTGCTCAATATGCTGTTTCTATGGGATTTTAAATATGTGATGAAGATTGTGCAATGGAAAGAAAAGTATCAAGGGCAGGTATTGATCGCTTTTGATGTGGTTTCTGAGTTTGAAGCAATCAATTCACTTGCTATTTTGCAACGCAATCACCCGGATTGGGCTACTCCAGTCTTATTGGATAACCCATTGACGGATATTATATCGACAAAAGATATCAACCATCCATTAATTTCTACGAACACCGCTGTTGCCAATGATTATAACAGTGAGAAACATGCTATTGCATTGATTACAGGATCTAATATGGCAGGGAAGAGTACCTTCTTGCGGACAATAGGGATAAATGCTGTGCTTGCCTATGCCGGAGCGGTCACTTGTAGCCAATCTTTTATCTTACCTATCCATCAACTAATTACTTATATGCGGATCAAAGATTCGCTGAATGAAAGTACATCCACCTTTAAGGCTGAGCTGGATCGGATGAAATATATATTAGAAACGGTCGAACAAGATAAGAAAAGCTTCTTTTTGATTGATGAGATGCTTAGGGGAACAAACTCTGTCGATAAATATTTAGGGTCGCGTGCGATTATTAAAAAACTTATCGCGTATGAAGCGAAGGGCATGGTCGCAACACACGATTTGCAATTGGCGACATTGGCTGAGGAATATCCCGGGAAGGTTCAAAATTACCATTTCGACATACAGGTAAAGGAAGGCGAGATGCTTTTTGACTATAAGTTGAAAGATGGGAAATGTACGGTCTTCAATGCCTCGATGCTGTTAAAAGGTATCGGAGTTGACGTGGAGAGTTAATTTGGAAATATAAGAATTTGGAGATTTGAAAATGATTAGTCTTAAAGACTTTTGAATTTCTGTCGCATATCTCAATACTCACATCTCATATCTCAATACTCACATCTCAAATACTAAAAAGATGACTATAGAACAACGAATAAGGGAATCCGAAACACGTGTATGTACCACAGTGTTTCCATTTTTAACCAACCACCACGATACACTTTTTGGAGGTAAAGCTATGGCCATTATGGACGAGGTTTCTTTTATGGCCGCGACACGCTTCTGTCGTAAACGCTTGGTGACTGTTTCGACCGATAGGATTGATTTTGAAAAAGCTATTCCTAACGGAAGTATTATTGAAGCCGTTGCTAGGGTGGAGAGTATAGGCCGGACAAGTCTGAAAGTGAAGGTAGAGATTTTCTTGGAGAAAATGTACGAAGAAGGCCGGGAATTGGCTATCCAAGGGATGTTTACTTTTGTCGCTTTGGATGATGATAAAAAGCCAATGCCAGTGTTAGAGGAGTTGGATCTGGAGTAGAGTCAACAGGTTACTCATTCCGTTTGACTGCGGTTAAATTCTCTAGTTCATCTTCAGTAAATAACCGATAGTGCACTTTGAAAGTCTTGCCTAATGGGGTCTCCAGCGAGAAACCACCAGGACCAAAGCCATCCAAAACATCCAACGTGAAATGAGCGTATTTCCAGTATTCAAATAAATCCCTATCTACCCAAAATTCATACCCCTCGACAAGTCCGATCATCGCATCATTCATGCGGGGGAAGAACCCACCTTTTTCAAAACACTGGGGCTGTGTGCCTTCACAGCATCCGCCGGCTTGATAGAACATGAGGTCGCCATGTTTCTCAGCTAATTCATGGATAAGTTTTTTTGCTTCTTCGGTTGCGTCTATACGTTTGATCATAGTGGTAGTTTTTTGAATAAGGGACAAGGAGCAAAGACAAAGGACGATTAAAGTCCTTCATCCTTGCTCTTTCATCTTTATTCTCTAAAAGAATCCTAATTTTTGTTTGCTGTACGAAATTAACATGTTCTTCGTTTGGCGATAGTGTGCCAGCATCATTTTATGGTTTTCGCGTCCTACACCAGACTGTTTGTAACCTCCAAATGGAGCGCCTGCCGGATAAGCATGATACTGATTAACCCAAACGCGACCAGCTTGTATAGCGCGAGGTACCTGGTACAGCTCATGTGCATCACGTGTCCAAACACCGGCACCTAACCCATATAATGTATCATTGGCAATCTCAATAGCTTCTTCAACTGTTTTAAAAGTAGTTACAGCTAATACCGGGCCGAAAATTTCTTCTTGGAAGATGCGCATCTTGTTGTGTCCCTTAAATAAGGTAGGTTTAATATAATAACCATTTTCAAAGCCTTCTCCGATATTGTTTTCGTCGCCGCCTGTTAAGACTTCAGCTCCCTCTTCCTTGCCCAGTTTGAGGTAAGACATAATTTTATCTTTTTGGATTTTAGAAGCCTGTGCACCCATCATGGTTGTGGGGTCTAACGGATCACCAACTTTTATTTGATTGACTCGATCAATAACTTTGGCAATAAAGCGGTCATATATATCTTCCTGGATAAGAAGACGAGAAGGGCAGGTGCAGATCTCACCTTGATTTAGAGCAAATAATACAGCGCCTTCTACAGCTTTGTCCAAAAAGTCATCGTCTGCATCCATAACAGAGTTGAAGAATACGTTCGGAGATTTTCCGCCCAATTCCAATGTGACAGGAATGATGTTTTCGGTAGCGTATTGCATCACCAAGCGACCTGTGGCAGTAGAGCCTGTGAAAGCAGCTTTGCTTACCTTTGGATTGGTTACTAAAGCCCGTCCTAATTCAGCTCCAAATCCATTGACTACATTGACTACTCCTGCAGGGATCAAATCTCCAATCAATTCCATCAAGACCAAGATAGAGGTTGGGGTGCTTTCTGCGGGTTTCAATACTACTGTACAGCCTGCGGCTAACGCCGGAGCGAGTTTCCATACCGCCATAAGAATAGGGAAATTCCATGGAATGATCTGGGCTACAACACCGATTGGTTCGTGGACAATTAAGGAGACCGTATTGGCATCCAGTTCGGTATGTGAACCTTCTTCTGCGCGGATTACGCTTGCAAAATAGCGAAAGTGGTCAATAGCTAATGGAATGTCCGCGTTCAAAGTTTCACGAACAGCTTTCCCATTATCAATGGTCTCTACTGCAGCGATGTATGCTAAGTTTTCCTCGATTCGGTCAGCAATTTTGTTTAAAATGATGCTGCGTTCAGTAACAGAAGTTTTGCTCCAGGTCTTGAATGCTTTACTTGCGGTATCTACCGCTAATTCTAGATCCTCTTTGGTAGAATGTGCAACTTGGGTAAATACTTTGCCGTCCACAGGGGAGATGTTGTCAAAGTATTTACCTAAAATTGGAGCTGCGAATTTTCCACCGATGTAATTGTCATAACGTTCCTTGAACGTTGGTCTTTGAATTGTTGCCATATTGTTTAACTATTTGTTATAATTTATGTTTACTTTATTCAAGGTTTCCTCATTCCTGTATCCCCTTGTTTTCCCTCTATTTCTGGTATGCTATCCAAAGTTAGGCGACAGGAAGTTTTTTGTGTAGCATTATTGTGCCAAAGAGTAGCACAATAATCCCAGCAGCTTTTGCGTAATAATACTATAATTGTTATTTTTGATAAAGGACGTGTTTAAAGCCGGAGGCTAAATGAACCCAAAAAATGCACTGGACAAATTGCCATTTTCATCGATAAACAAACTCAATTCGCTCGTTGAGAACCGACGGGCCTATACTCTCCATGATTTTGAATTGAATATATTCGAAACCTATGAGGCAAGTATGTCTGTGCCTTTGGAATTCAGTGAATTGGTTATCATTAATATGATACAAGGTAAAAAGGTTATGCATTTACAGGACAAGGTGTCTTTTGATTATTTTCCGGGCGAAACTTTGCTCTTGCCGGAATATACCAAAATGTCCATCGACTTTCCTGAAGCTTGCATGGAAGAACCTGCGCAGTGTACAGCCATTACGATAGATGCTAAAAAGGTGGATGAGGTCGTAAACTATCTGAATGAATTCTACCCGAATCGAGAAACAAGCACGCATTGGTCCTTTCAACTGGATAAGTTTCATTTCAGCAATAGCGAGGAACTCTGTCGATTGACAAACCGTCTATTTCAGGTTAGTCTTAGTGGCGATATGCATAAAGAGGCTTTAGCCGATTTAGTGCTTAGAGAGCTGTTGATCCGGATTATGCAATTGCAGGGGCTTTTGGTGTTGGAAGAGAATACTGCGGGCAACAGTTCGGTATTTACACACATCAAACAGTATGTCCGAGAAAATATAACGGAGAAACTTTCGGTCGATAAGCTTTGTAAACGGGTGGGAATGAGTAAAAGCACGCTTTCTCGAGCTTTCAAGACGGAGTTCGGTATCAGCCCAATTGAGTTTGTGATCCGGGAACGTTTGAAGTATGCTAAAAAGATGCTTCAAGTTTCCAAAAGCGTGAAAGAAGCATGTTTCTCAGCCGGTTTTTCGGATGTTAATTACTTTATCCGAATATTCAAACAGCGTGAAGGACTAACCCCCGGAGAATATGTTTTAAAACATTAACTATCGTTTCATTACACGATCAAGTTCTCGTTTTGACTCACGTTCTTTAATAGTTTCTCGTTTGTCAAAGTCTTTTTTACCCTGTGCAAGGGCAATTTCTACTTTGGCAAAGCCGCGTTCACTAATGAAAATCCGTAGCGGAACGATCGTAAAACCTTTCTCTTCACCTTTTTCTCTTAGCTTCTTTAATTCCTTTTTTGTTAAAAGCAACTGGCGGTCCCGTTTTGCTTCATGGTTGTAAAAAGAACCAAAGGAGTACTCTGCAATATGCATGTTGCGGATGTATAATCCATCATCGAAGAAAGAACAGAAGCTATCGTTAATATTCGCTTTTCCCTCGCGGATAGATTTGATTTCAGTGCCTAAAAGACGAATACCTGCTACATAACGGTCTATAAGGTGATATTCAAAAGATGCGCGTTTATTTTTTATATTGATATTTGCTGCTATAGCCATTTTATACTTTGTTAAACGACAAAAATAGTTAATTTAAATTTTTAACATACTTTTTTCGTGCCAAACTATTGCTAATATCTTAACAATAATTTAATTTTATGAGATTGATATGTTTTTTGATTACACTAAATCCGATGAAGTTTTGTATGTTTGCAGCGGTTTTTTGGAGTGTAAGATAGAATACAATTGGTTATATTTTTTAGGGAAGTTGGTGTAATGTTCACATACATACTTAATTAACGTCCTTAAAAAAGCAAAATTGTATTTTTTTGTTTATTATTTTATTTTTGACGATTATTGCTAAAGAGTCAAAAATAAAAATAATGACTTTTTTGAAATAGAATATCACAAGAAAAAGAAATACCTACAGCATGAGCAAGGGAAAGTTAAGTGAAAGAACAGCTAAGTTCTTACAGAGCGAACTGGAGCCAATCAAGTCAAATAATCTATATGCTTATTTTCGACCTATCCAATCAAAGCAGGACACTGAAGTCCTGATAGATGGGAGACGCGTTCTGATGTTTGGTTCTAATTCCTATCTGGGATTAACGACCGACGTACGTATCATTGAAGCGGCTCAACAAGCTTTAGCAAAATACGGTACAGGATGTGCCGGTTCCCGTTTCCTAAACGGAACATTGGATATCCATGTTGAACTGGAAGAAAAATTAGCTGCTTATGTAGGTAAAGAAGCTTCCGTGCTATTCAGTACTGGGTTTCAGTCTAATTTAGGGCCATTGTCATGCTTGACAGGTCGCAACGATTATATTTTATTGGATGAGCGTAATCATGCTTCTATTATTGATGGAAGTCGCCTTTCATTCTCCAAAGTGATCAAATACGCTCACAATGATATGGAAGACCTGCGTGCTAAAATAGCACGTTTACCTGAAGAAAGTTTTAAACTTATCGCAACAGATGGCATTTTCAGTATGGAAGGGGATATCGTCAACCTACCGGAGTTGGTGAAAATTGCGAACGAATTTGATGCGGCGATTTTGTGTGATGATGCACATAGTTTAGGGGTGATAGGTGATAAGGGGGCAGGCACGGCCAGCCACTTTGGTTTGACGGATCAAGTGGATCTTATTATGGGAACTTTCAGTAAATCTTTAGCTTCTTTGGGCGGATTTGTTGCTGCAGATAAAGATACTGTTGAATATTTGAAGCATAGGGCACGTTCGTTGATGTTCAGTGCGAGTATGACGCCTGCTTCGGTAGCTTCTACATTGAAAGCGTTGGAAATTATCCAAGCGGAACCGGAGCACATTGAAAAGTTATGGGATAATACTAATTATGCTAAAAAGCTGCTATTGGAAAGTGGATTTGATTTAGGTCCTACCGAAAGTCCGATATTACCGATTTTCGTGCGTAATAACGATAAAACGTATTACGTGACGAAAATGCTTCAAGATAATGGCGTATTTGTGAATCCGGTAGTTGCCCCGGCAGTTCCGGCTGAAGAATCATTGATTCGTTTCTCATTGATGGCTACACATACCTTCGACCAGATTGATGAAGCTATCGATAAAATGACAAAAGTATTCAAAACCTTAGAGGTTGAAACTTTTATTAGTTAAGTAAAACACCATGGTGAGAATAGTTCCTGTTGAATCGAAAAAGCAACTAAAAGCTTTCATTGATTTTCCTCATGATTTATATGCGGATGATTCAAATTATGTGCCTGAATTGTTTGCTTCTCAACAGGATTTATTATCGCCTGATAAACACCCTTTCTATAAACATTCTTCTGCCCAACCCTTTTTGGCGTATAAGGGCGATCGTATCGTTGGTCGAATCTTAGCTATTTGGAATACTAATCATAATGCTTTTAATCAGGTAGAAGAGGGGCAGTTTGGTTTTTTTGACGTGGTCGATGATCAAGCTGTGGCTGATGCATTGTTGGGACAGGCAGAAATGTGGGTTAAAGAAAAAGGAGGGAAGAATATTGTCGGACCGATTAACCTGTCTACAAATGATAGTTGCGGTCTGTTGGTGGAAGGTTTTGACCGTCCTCCGATGGCGATGATGCCTTATAATAAGCCGTATTATGTTGACTTGTTGGTCAACTCAGGCTACCTGAAAAAGGTTGATTTGCGGGCTTATTTGGTAACGAAAAGCACTGCTAGTCAACGTTCGGTTATGCTGCTTGATAAATTGGAAGAGCGGCTTAAACGATCGGGAATTGTACTCCGACAAATTAATTTGAAGGATTTTAACAACGAAGCCGAAAAAATAAAGCGTGTTTATAATAAAGCTTGGGATAAGAACTTAGGGTTTGTACCAATGACGGACGATGAATTCAGCCATACGGCGAAGGATTTGAAAATGATCGTTGATCCGAAGTATTGTATTGTTGCTGAAAAAGAGAATGAGATTGTAGGCTTTGCGTTGGGGGTGCCAAATGTGAACGAAGTGCTTATTAAGATAAAACGAGGGCGCTTGTTTCCTTTCGGGATTTTCAAACTTTTGTTTGGATTAAAGAAAATTAAAACAGTACGTGTCCTGATGTTAGGCGTGCTGGAAAGTTATAGAAAGCTGGGTATTGAGGCCTGCCTATATGGCCGTATCATAAAAAATGCCCTTCCTTCGGGTATTGAAGCTGCCGAATGTTCGTGGATGTTGGATCATAATTATATGATGAACCATGCTATCGAGCAGATAAACGCTGAATTCTATAAGCGTTATCGCCTTTATGAAAAAGCTTTATGAGCAAAAAAATCTTAATAACCGGGGCGAGTGGATTTGTGGGAAGTCATCTTGTAGAATTGGCTTTTCAGTCGGGTTTTGAAGTACACGCTGCGGTACGTCAGAGCAGTGATGTCAATAGTATCCGCCCTTTTGTTCATAAATTTATCTACCCTGATTTTAAGAACCTAACAAATCTCCGTCAATTATTCGATGAGGAAGGGTATGTATATGTTGTTCATGCTGCTGCAATGACCAAATCTAAAACAGAGGAGGCAATGTGGGAAGTAAATGTGGGACATACAGAACGCCTTATACAAGCTGCTTTTTCTTCCTTGAATATGCCTCAACGAGTGGTTTTTGTCAGTAGTTTGGCTGCTATCGGGCCAGTGGGCTATGAAGATGCCTTGATTGATGAATCCTCTCCCTATCGACCTGTCACGGTGTATGGTAGAAGTAAAAAGGCTGCAGAGGAGATGTTGAGATCTAAATTTGCTGACAAACCTATTACTGTCATCCGCCCAACTGCCGTATATGGACCACGAGAAAAAGATTTGTTCATTCTGTTTGATACAATGAATAAAGGGGTTGATGCCTATGTGGGAAAAGCTCCTCAGAAACTATCGTTTATTTATGTAAAGGATTTGGTCGAAGTATTGTTGAATGCTTGTTTTGCATCCCAATCGGGTTATTGCACATTCAATATAACGGATGGTCAAGTGTATTCCCGTTATGCTATGGCAGAAGCTTTCAAGGAAAGTCAGGGAAAGAAGCTGTTGCGTATACATGTTCCTTACGTCGTCGTGGAAAAAGCAGCTGTTTTTTCACAATGGCTGTACAAAGGGTCTAAAAAAACTCCCGTCTTGTACCCTGAACGTTTAAATGAATTAACTGCTCAGAACTGGGGCTGTGATATTACTGCAGCAAAGACTGTATTGGGATTTTCCCCTCAATATGATTTGCGTAAGGGGATGCAGGAGAGTCTTCGTTGGTATAAAGAAAATAATTGGTTATAATGAGTCAACAAATTAATAAAAAGCTTTTCCAAGATAGGAAAAGAACAAATATCTTAAGTAATCCTGAACAAAAATTTATTTCTTACCTGGTGCCTAAGATTCCCTCGTGGATATCTTCAGATGGGCTAACAGGTATTGGTTTTTTCGGTTCACTGATGATTTTAGGTAGTTTTCTTATGGCGGAATATGTTGCTCGTCCTTGGTTGCTTCTTGGAATCGTTGGTTTTTTTGTGCAATGGTTTGGCGATTCGCTGGATGGTCGTATAGCATATTATCGCAATAAATCACGAAAATGGTATGGCTTTGCTTTGGATATTGTGATGGATTGGGTGAGTACGGTATTTATTGGTCTGGGCTATGTTCTTTATGCTCCGGATGATTTTAAATATTCGGGTTTTGCATTGGTGTCCTTGTATGGTTGGGCAATGATTATTTCGCAACTTCGCTATCGTATTACAGATAAATATACTATTGATGCTGGTTTGTTAGGCCCTACCGAAATCCGGGTGATTATATGTGCGGTGCTTTTGTCTGAAGTTATTTTCCCGGGAAGCATCAATTATTTGGTGATTCTGATCTGTGTTTTTCTGTTTATCATCAATTGTGTGGATACTAAAAAATTACTTGATTTGGGCGATTTGAAAGATAAGGAGGAGAAAGAGAAGAAAGCAGCAACTTATGAACAAAAGGGATAGGGCGAGTAACTTTTTCCTTTCTTTTGGTAAAGCACAGATTTCTGCTTTTATCGGTGGAATATCTGATTTTGCCATTTATACTTTCTGCTTGCAAGTCCTTGGCTTCTCCGCCCATGGTTCAAATGTGTTAAGCGGCACGTTAGGCGCTATTGTTAACTTTACGATAAATCGATATTGGGCATTTGAAAGTACTACGCAGCCTATTGGCAATCAGTTGTGGAAATTCGTACTGGTTGTCATAGGCAGTATTTCCTTGAAATCTACTGGAATTTATTTGCTGGTTGATTATCTACATTGGAATCCTTTCTATTCCAAATTAGCAGTGGAACTTGTCGTTTCGTTATCTTTTAATTTTCTGCTACAGAAATATTGGGTGTTTAGAAAATAAGCTTTTTTTCCGCTTAAACACTCTTTTCCCTTTAAACAGTATCGTTGTTTTTTTGAATAATTTTTCTATTTTTACTGTAATAAACTTAAATATTTTAAAAAATGGAAAATTTTGAACAACAAACACCACCACCTCCTGCACCGCAAGGTGATGGTAAGACAACGGCTATTGTAGCGTATTTAACTTGGATTGGTTTGGTTGTCGCTCTTGTTATGAATAGCAATGCCAAAAGTAGCTTGGGCACTTTTCATATTCGGCAGAGTATAGGTATTATGTTGACAGGTATTGCATCTAGTTTTGTCGCTATTATACCATTTTTAGGTTGGATTGTAGCCTTAGTTGGTGCGATTTTGGTGTTGGTGATGTGGATTACGTCTTTCTTGAATGCGTTAAGCGGTAAAGAAAAGGGTGCATTATTCTTAGGAGATAAATTTGACGAATGGTTCGCCGCGATTAAGTAATAATATTGTTCCATAGTCCTTCGGTTCCGTGCCGAAGGGCTTTTGGATATTTTTATAAATATATTAGGCTCTGCTTCCCGAGCTTTATATGAGATGTTTATTTTACCCTAAGGATAAACAGTTTTTCATAAGCGAGATATTTCTTTGGTTCTGCCCGAAATTGGTTCGGAGGGTGTTCGATATTTCTTCGGGTCGGCTTCGACTG
>Ga0079224_100002654_pt1 | contig 21957 bp, 21 predicted proteins | sample Stecom2015_FD_80414 | JGI IMG/M metagenome (GOLD analysis project Ga0079224, IMG submission 80414) | Agricultural soil microbial communities from Utah to study Nitrogen management - Steer compost 2015 | ecosystem: Environmental > Terrestrial > Soil > Agricultural land | place: USA: Utah...
ACGGTTTCCCCTGGAAGCGGTGCTGAGGCGCTTCGGCCGGTGCTTCACCAGCACCGCGTCGTACCTCATCGCCCTGGCCATGCTGGAAGGCGTGCAGACCCTAGGCCTGTGGGGCATCGATCCCAAGGGCAGCCACGAAGCGCCCCGCTTCGAAGACTACGCCCGCCAGCGGGCCGCCATCGAGTACTTGCTGGGCCTGGCCCGCCAGCGGGGAATCCGGGTGGTGCTACCCGATGGGGTCTCCTTGCGGGTGCCTGCCCAGCCCCGGTTCGTCCGCACCCCGGTCCTCTACGCCTACGACTGGCGCTCGCCGGGCGCGTGGTGGCGGGAGCGGGTCCGGCAGCAGTGGCGCCTCCGGCGGGTGCCCGTCCACCGGACGCGGCGCCAGGGAGCGGCGGTGCCCCGGCCCCGGTGAGACCCGCAGGGCGGCGGCCGGGGCACCGGCGGCCCCGCTTTGTCGAATGGCGGGTCCTCCTGGAGCGGCGCTTCACCACCGCCTACCGGGTGTGGGACCGGGCCGCGGGCCGCTGGCGCTTTGTCAAGTGCTGCGCCGATGAACGGGCCGCCCGACGGGAGCTGGCGGTGTTGCGGGCCTTGCCGGCCCACCCCTCCTTGGTGCGGGTACGGGGGCTGCTGGTCTTATCGGGCAGGAGCTGCCTCATGATGGAATGGGTGCCGGGCCGGTCCCTCCGGCAGGTGATTCAAAGGCGGGGACCATTGCCCGCCGAGGAAGCCGTCGCCATCGCGTGCCAAATCCTGGAAGCCTTAGACGCCGTGCACCGCCGTGGCTTTGTCCACGGCGACCTGCACGACGGCAACGTTCTGGTAGCCACCGGGGGACAGCGGCGCGTCGCGCTGGTGGATTTCGAGCACGCCGTGCCCAAGGACGGGTCAGGGCGGGCCCGGGCCTGCCGGCAGCTGGCCCCGGTCCCACCCCACCTGCCCCCTGAGCTGAGCACAGGCCTCCTCGACGACCGTTCCGACCTATACGGGGTCGGGTTTCTGTGCGCGAGCATGCTGCTGGGGCGGCGGCCGCGCCCCGGCGAGATCCAGGCCCGGGCCCAGCCGGCCAGCGCGGACCATGGGCCCGCCCGCACTCCCGCGGATCAGGTCGTCTGGCAGGTGATCGCCACCGCGACCCACCGTTCCCCCGAGGGCCGCTACCCCTCGGCCCGGGCCATGCTGGCCGCCCTGCGCCGGGCCGTGGCTAGCGGCCCTTGAGCTTGCGGCGCTGCTCCCGTTCTACCGGCAACAGCTCGGCCCGCTTGGGCTGCAGGGCTTTGGCCACGTTGTGCACATCCCGCACCAGCCGCCTGAGGCCGTCGGGTTCCAGGGACGCCGCGTGGTCGGTGCCCTTCCACGTGCGGTTCAGCGTGAAATGCCGCTCGATGACCGCCGCACCCAGCACCATGGCAGCGATGTCCGCGGCGATCCCCAGGTGGTGGCCGGAAAAGCCGATGGCCTTGACGTCCTGGCCGTAGGTGGTGCGCAGCCGCTCCACCTCCAGCAGCGACAGGTCCTCAAAATCCACCGGATATCCGGACACGCAGGCATAGAGCACCGTGTCCCGGAGGCGGCCCCCGGCGGCCAGCAAGGCCACGATGGCCTCCTCCTCCCGCCGGGTGGTCATCCCTAGGGAGATGTGCAGTTCGCCTCCAAATTCGTCGCACAAGAGCTGCAGCAGGTCCGTGCGGGTGTTGCACGCTGACGGCACCTTCATCATGGGGGGATCAAGACTCATAATCTCCCGGGCGCTGGTCATGTCCCAAACGCTGGCGCTGTAGGTTATCCCCAGCTCCCGGCAGAGGGCCTGCAGCTCCCGGTGGGCCGCGAGGGGCAGCTCCAGGCGCTCCCGGTGCAGTCCGTAGGTGGGCCCAAAGGCGTTGGCGGGCACCGGATGGGGGGCGCGGTACTGCGCGGGGGTGAGGCATTCCCGGGGGTTCCGCTTTTGAAACTTCACCCCGTCGACGCCGGCAAACAGGGCCGCCGCCCGCACCATTTCCCGAGCGATGTCCAGCCGGCCCTGGTGGTTGCACCCGACCTCAGCGATGATCCGGGGCGGCCGCATCCCCCACCACCCCCGCTGCCTCAAGTCGCCGGCGCAGCAGGGCTTCCGCCAGGACCAAGTCCAGTTCTTCGTCGATCTCGATGCTGCGTTCCCGGGGAATCGGGTACAGGGCAGTGCGGCCAAAGAAGCGGTGGCCCGCCCGGAGAAACCCGGCCACATCCATGGCGTAGACCGCGCCCACCTCCAAGAACAGCCCGCGGCGCTGCTGCCGCAAGGGGCGCTGGGTCCGGGAGTGCCCCAGGGGCTCTGCCATCAGCGCCCGGCGGCGGGCCAGCTCCGTGCCTGCGGGACCGGCCCGCGCGGGCTCCAGGGCTTCCCCCGGGGCTTCCGCATAGGGACCCGATTCCACCACCCACGGAAACCCGTGCCACGGCGTGGCCGTGAAGGCCGTATCCGCCTCCTCCAGCAGCGCCAGGGTGCCGTCGATGTCTTCCGGCAGGATCAGCGGCGCGGTGCATTGGAGAAACGCGAGGGTGCCGCTCCGGATCCCCAGCGCCTGCAAGGCGTGGACCAGCACCGCCTCGGAGGGCACGGTGTCGCCGCTCAAGCGGCGGGGACGCCATACCACCGCTGCGCCCGAGCGCCGGCTCACCGCAGCGATCTCCGGATCATCCGTGGAGACCACTACCCGCGCGACCCGGGCGGCCCGCTGGGCCGCCTCCAGCATCCAGCCGATGAGGGGTCGGCCGCACAGGGGGCGAACGTTCTTGCGGGGCACGCCCTTGGACCCGCCCCGGGCGGGAATGATGGCCACCGCACCCAAAGGTCCGGCACCTCCCGGTCTGCCCGCGCGCGGGCGCCTCTAGGCCCAATGTATGTCCCCCGCGGGCGAGGGGCCACGGGGTGCGGGCCAAGGCCGGTGCGGCCTGGCGGAGATTTGTGCTTCCCTTCTTAACGGTACTCGTAGATGCCCTTGCCCGTCTTGCGGCCCAAGGCGCCGCTGTAGACCAGGTTGCGGTGGGTGGCCGTCGTTTGAAACCGCTCGCCCAGGTGCTCCCGCAAGCTCTGGCTGATGGCGTAGGCCACATCCAGGCCCGACCAGTCCGCGGTCTCCAAAGGCCCCATGGCGTGGCCCAGGCCCAGCCGGCACGCCTTGTCAATATCCTCCGCGGTGGCCACGCCTTCCTCGAGAATCCGCATGGCCTCCACCCACAGCAGGCCGATAAGGCGGGTCGTGATGAACCCGGGACTGTCCTTGCAGGTCACCGTCTCTTTGCCCATGCGCCGGCTGACTTCCACCACCACCCGATGGGTCTCGTCGCTGGTGCGGGCGCCCCGGGCGATCTCCACCAGTTTCATAAGCACCGGCGGGTTAAAGAAATGCATGCCGCACACCCGCTCGGGCCGGGCCGTGGCCGCCGCCAGGCGCGTGATGCTGAACTGGGACGTGTTGCTGGTCAGCACCGCATGGGCCGGGGCCAGCCGGTCCACCTCCGCAAACACTTGCAGCTTCAAATCCAGGTCTTCGGGGACCGCTTCGATCACCAGGTCCGCCGCGGCCACCGCCTCCCCCAGGTCCGTGGTGACGCTGAGGCGCTCCCGGGCCGCCGCGGCCGCCGCCTCCTCCAGACGCCCCTTGCGCACCAGGTTGTCCAGGCTCCAGTCAATCTGCGCGCGGCCTCCGTCCAAGGCGCCTCGGGACACGTCCCGCATCGTCACCTGGTACCCGGCCAGGGCGGCCACCTGCGCGATGCCGTGGCCCATAGTGCCCGCTCCCAGCACCGCGATGCGCTGTCCGTCCACCGCGCCCACCTCCACGATCGTCTCTGCTCGCGGCTTCTCAGTCCTCACGGGGCGGAATGCGCCCCACCAGCCAGTCAAACAGGCCGTTGGGCAGGCGGGCCACAAGGCGCATGGCCAGCGCCGCAGGCCACGGAAAGTCGATCACGGCCCGCCCCCGCTCCAGCCCCCGCCGGATGATGACCGCCGCCCGCTCCGTCGAAAGGACGAGGGGCAGGCGTCCCGCCCCCGCGGTCATCCCGGTGTCCACAAAGCCAGGGCGCACGATGGTCACCGCGATGCCCGCGGGACGCAGACGAACCCGCAAGGCTTCAAAGTAGGTCGACATGGCCGCCTTGCTGGCGGCGTAAGCAGGCCCTTGGGGAAATCCCCGCACCGCCGCGAGGCTCGAGACGGCCACGAGCCGGCCCCCGCCCTGCCGCTCCATGAGGGGCAGCACTGCCCCCACCGCGTTGACGGCTCCTTGAAAGTTGATGGCCATGACGGCCGCGACCGCGTCCGGATCAAAGGGATTGCGGGGCCGGGCCACGCCCGCGTTGGCCACCAGGACGTCGATCCCGCCCCATTCCGCCGCGATCCGGTCCACGGCCCGCCGCACGTCCGCCAGCCGGGTCACATCCCCGGGCAGCACGCGCGCCGCACCGCCCGCGGCCTCCACCGCCGCCGCCGCGGCCTGCAGCCCGCCTTGCCCTCGGGCCAAAAGTCCGACGCGCGCACCCCAGCGTCCCAGCTCCACGGCCAAAGCCCGGCCGATGCCGCTGGACGCGCCCGTGATCAGCACGACCCGGTCCCGCCACAAGCCGCCAGGCCTGGTCGCCGGCCCCCCCTTTACCGCCGGCCAGCCCGGCCGGGGCCCGTCATTCCCCATACGCCTCCACCTCGGCCACCCACATAAGGTCCGGCCTGCCCGCGGGGCCACCGCCCGGAGGCTGCCAGATGCGCAGGCGGGTGGTGGTGACGGGGACAAAGGACACCGAGTGGCGGGTGACGTGGGTGGTCCCCACCGGGGATTCATGGGCAAAAATCAGCTGCCAGCCGTCCCCGGTCCACGCCTCCACCCGGTACCGCCGGGAGGCGTGAAACTGGTCCCGGTCCCGGGCCCAGTAAAGGTCCACCCGGGCGATGCGCTGGGGTTGGCTCCACTCCAGCTCGATCCAGTGGGGTTCGGGCGTTTCCGCGGAGGCCCAAGCCACCTCGGCCCAGCGGCCGATCTCCACCTCATCGTTGCGGCGGCCGTCATTGAGGGGATGGGGCCCGTAGCCGCGAAAAGACGAGTCCACCCGCACCTGGGCCTGACGGGCCAGATTCGCGCCGCCGTCGTGCTCGGGCGCGGGGACAAAGACCGGCGGGTCCGTTGGCGGCACCAACGCCGCGGGTGCGGGCCACCGGCGGACGGCCCCGCCGGCATCCCGGAAGGGCACCGGCGCCGGGACGGCAAAGGGGCCGCTCTCCAGCGCGCGCCAGTGGGACGCCGGCAGGTGGTCCGCGGCGAACAGCGCAACGCCGGCCACAGGCTCCGCGCGCACGGCCGCCAGCTGGGCCAGCAGATCCGGCAGCGGGCTGGCCGGCACCAAAAGGCCCGGCACCAACCGCTCCCGCTGGGGACCCAGCTCCTCCCAGGAGGCCATCATGGTCCGCAGCAGGCCGATATGGGACGTGTAGGCCATGGGGAACACGTAGTCGACCCAGCCGTTGGCCAGCCAGTGCTGCCAGTCCTGCAGGCGCAAGAACCGGGCTTCCCGGATCTCGGGGGTTACCGCCGCAGACAAAAGCCACTGGGGGTTTTCGGCCCGCATGCGTCGGGCCAGATCCCGCACAAAGGCGTTCACCTGGGCTTCCCGCCACAGGTGCCAGGCTACCGCTTCGTCCCGGAGGGCCCCAGCGCCGCCGCCCTCCCCGCCGGAAACCAGCAGGATGGACGGGTCCCGTCCGGTCTCGGCCTGGTACCGGGCGGCCGACGCCCGGGGCCAGCCGTCGCCGCAAGGCGCCTCGCTGTAGCGGATGTAATCCAGGTGCAGGCCGTGCACGGGGTAGCGGCGCAGGATGCCAAGGAACTCCTCGATAAGGAACTGCCTGGCGGCGGGCTCCGCAGGGGTGAGCCACAAGGTGCGGCCGGCCGCGGGCAGCGGCCCCGGAGGGACCTCGGGCGCCGGCAGGTCGGGGCGGCACTCGGCCCATTCAGGATGGGCCCGCAGGATGGGGCCCGGCGCGGGGTCCAAGCCGGCCGCGAACACCCAGACCCACGGGTGCACTTCTAGCCCCCGCGCGCCCGCCTCCCGGGCGATAAAATCCAGCGGATCCACGGGCCAGGCGGCAAAGCGCGGATCCTGATAGGGCCCGGGATAAAGGGTGTATCCCCGAAACACGGCCTCGGGCAGGACAACGTTGACGTTGGCCCGGGCCAGCTGGTCGAGGAGTTCCAGTACGCCCGCGGGTCCGCCCAGGCGCCCGAGGATCGCGTTGGAGACCCACACGGCCCGCACTTCCGCCCCGTCCGCCCCATGCCCTTCCGCCGCGGCCGCGCCTATTGCCTCCGGCGCCGGCAGGGCTTCCGCCGCCTCCGCCAGGGGCCGCCCCGGCGCGAAGGGCCCCCGTGGACCCGCCAAGGCCAAACAAAGCGCCAGCGCCGCCAGCGTCCACCACGCCAGAGGGCGGAAGCACACCCGCATGACGGATCACCGGCCGTCCGCCGGCACCGCCGCCGGGGCCGCGAAGCGGGACGCCACGTAATCCTCGAGCAGGCGGGTGAACTCGGCCGCAATGTTGTCGCCCCGCAGGGTGGCAAACAAGCGGCCGTCCACGTACACCGGCGCCTTGGGCTCTTCGAACTTCCCCGGCAAAGAGATGCCGATGTGCGCGTGCTTGCTCTCGCCCGGGCCGTTGACGACGCAGCCCATGACGGCCACCCGCAGGTTTTCCACCCCGGGGTACTGGCGGCGCCACGCAGGCATGCGTTTCTCGATGTAGCGCTGGACGTCTTCGGCCAGTTCCTGGAAGTAGGTGCTGGCGGTGCGCCCGCAGCCGGGACATGCGGTCACCTGAGGCGCGAAGGCCCGCAGCTCCAAAGACTGCAGGATCTGCTGGCACACCCGCACTTCCTCGGTGCGGTCGCCGCCGGGCCGGGGCGTCAGGGACACGCGGATGGTGTCGCCGATGCCTTCCTGCAGCAGGATAGCCAGCCCCGCGGTGCTGGCCACGATGCCCTTCATCCCCATGCCGGCTTCCGTCAACCCCAGGTGGAGCGGGTAGTCGCACTGCGCCGCCAGCCGCCGGTACACCGCGATGAGGTCAGGTACCGCGGAAACCTTGGCGCTGATGATGATACGGTCGTGGGGCAGCCCGCAGTCCTCCGCGTACCTGGCCGACAAGAGCGCGCTCTGCACCATGGCCTCCCGGGTCACCGCCCGGGCGTCCAGGGGATCGGGCCGGCGGGCGTTCTCATCCATCAGCTTGGTCAGCAGGGCCTGATCCAGGGATCCCCAGTTGACGCCGATGCGCACCGGCTTGCCGTGGCGCACGGCCTCCTCGATGATGATGCGGAAGTTGTCGTCCCGGTACTTGGTGCCCACGTTCCCGGGATTGATGCGGTACTTGTCCAGGCTCCGGGCCATCGCGGGAAACCGGGGCAACAGGATGTGGCCGTTGTAGTGGAAATCGCCCACGATGGGCGTGGTATAGCCCGCGTCCCGCAGGCGCTCCACGATGTGGGGCACCGCCCGGGCCGCGTCCTCGTTGTTGACGGTGATCCGGACGATCTCGCTGCCCGCGTCGGCCAGCTCTTGGATCTGTCGGACCGTCGCGTCCACATCGGCGGTGTCGGTATTTGTCATGGACTGAATCACAATTGGATGATCGCCGCCGATGGGCACGCCGCCCACGTTCACCGTCACGGTGCGGCGGCGGGTCCGGTCAGGCTGGCCGTTGGGCTGTGCGTCCACGGGCCCTTCCCCTCCACACCCATGCGAGCTTTTCTGGGTACGACGAGCTTCGGGCAAAACCAACCTAATTATACCACAGGCGGATAGAGCGGCACAGGACGCCGGTACAGGGCGCCAGCGAGGGCGCTGGCTGCCAGAAAATGCCCAGCGGCACCAGCTTTTCCAAGGAAAGGAGAAACCCCGCGCCCGTCGTAAATGAAATTCGACGTGTGAGCTCGAGGGGACCGGTGGGACGCCACCGGACGGGAACCGGGTCAGCTTGCACGCCACTACACTTCGTAAGGAGGTCGAGCAAATGAACCGGATTCTCAGTCGCGCGCTGCTGGCCGTCGTGCTGGCGCTGCTGGTGGCCGGCACCCTCATTCCCGGCGCGGCGCTGGCCCAGACCCTCGTGGTCGCCCAGGGCGCTGACGCGGTAAACCTGGATCCGCACACCACCAACGATCAGCCGTCGGCGCGGGTCCGCCGCCAGATCTATGAAACCCTCATTGTGCAGGGCGAGGACCTGGTGCTGCGGCCCGGTCTCGCCACATCCTGGACGCAGCTGGATGAGCTGACGTACGAGTTCAAGCTCCGTGAGGGCGTCAAGTTCCACAACGGCGAGCCGTTTAAGGCCTCCGACGTGAAGTTCACGTTTGAGCGCCTGTTGGACCCCGATACCCGTGCGGATGCCAAGTTCCTGCTGGAGGTCATCGACGAGGTCCAGGTCATCGACGACTACACCGTCCGGATCAAGACCAAGGCGCCCTTCAGCCCGATCCTGGCGCACCTCGCGCACCCGGTGGCCGCGATCCTGAACGAAAAGGCGGTTAAGGAGGCGGGTGACGCCTACGGCACCCGGGTGGCCGTGGGCACCGGGCCGTTCCGGTTCGTCTCTTGGGTGTCCCAGTCCCACATTATCCTGGCGCGCTTCGATGATTACTGGGGCGAAAAGGCCAAGGTGTCTCAGGTCGTCATCCGGGCCATCCCGGAGGGCACCGTCCGCGCCATCGAGCTGGAGACCGGCAACGTCGACATCGCGTACGACCTCGAGCCGGTGGACCGCATGCGCCTGGAGTTCGATCCCAACATCAAGCTCTTCATGACCGAAAGCCTGTCCGCCAACTACATCGGCTTCAACGTCCAGAAGCCGCCCTTCGACGATGTGCGGGTCCGCCAGGCCATCAACTACGCCATCGACGTGGAGCCGCTGGTCGACGTGATTTACTCCGGCCAGGCGGTGCAGGCCTTCGGCCCGCTGTCGGCCCAGGTGTTCGGCGCCCACACCGATCTCGAGTCGTATCCGTACGATCCGCAGAAGGCCCGGGAGCTCCTGGCCGAGGCCGGTTATCCCAACGGCTTCCGCACGTCCATCTGGACCAACGACAATCCGCTCCGCATCCAAATTGCGGAGGTCGTGCAGCAGTACCTGGCGGACGTGGGGATCCAGGCCGATGTGGAGGTCGTCGAGTGGGGCACCTACCTGGCCAACACGGGCGCGGGGCTGCATGACATGTTCATCCTCGGCTGGGTGACGGTGACCGCTGACGCGGACTACGGCCTCTACTCGCTGTTCCACAGCTCGCAGTTCGGCAGCGCCGGAAACCGCACCTTCTACTCCAACCCGCGCGTCGACGAGCTGCTGGACTTCGCCCGCTCCACCAGCGACCAGGAGGCGCGCAAGGCCGCCTACTTCGAGGTCCAGGAGATCCTCCGCGAAGAAGCGCCGTGGGTGTTCCTCCTGTTCCCGCTGAACGTCGACGGCACGCGGGCCAACATCGAGGGCTTTACGCCCCACCCGGCGGGCCACCACTTCCTGGGGCGCGTCTCCAAGAACTAGCACAGCCGTCCGCAAGTTCCCGCGGGGCCGGCCCGGGGCCGGCCCCGTCCCCTCATCGAGCTCCACCATGTCTTCCCCCGGCCGGGCTCCGCCGGCGGCCGGGATTGGGGGTCCCGTGATGGCGCAGTTCATCCTCAAACGGATCCTTGTGCTGGTGCCGGTGCTGCTGGGCGTGAGCGTGATCGTGTTCGCGCTGCTCTACCTCACGCCAGGCGATCCGGCCCTGCTCATGCTGGGGGAACATGCCCCGCCCGAGCAGTACCGGGCCCTGCGCGAAAAGCTCGGTTTGGACGACCCGGTCCACATCCAGTACCTGCGGTGGCTTTGGCGGGCCGTCCAGTTGGACCTGGGCGACTCCATTCGCTCCAGCCGCCCGGTGGTCGAGGAGATCGTCGAGCGCATCCCCGGCACGGTGGAGCTGGCAGTGCTGTCGGTTCTGCTGGCCACCTTCATCGGGATCCCCGCGGGCGTCATCTCGGCCACGCGTCCCAATTCCTGGCTGGACAACATCTTCACTGTGCTGGCCCTGGGCGGCGTTTCCATGCCGGTGTTCTGGCAAGCCCTCATGCTCATCATCATCTTTTCCGTGAACCTCGGCTGGCTGCCGCCCTCCGGGCGCTTGGGCGGATGGGAATACTTCGTCCTGCCCGTCGTCACCCTGGGCACCAGCGCTGCCGCCAGCATTACCCGCATGACCCGGGCGACCATGCTGGAAGCCATCCACGAGGACTACGTGCGCACAGCCCGCGCCAAGGGCCTGGATGAGCGCCGGGTCATCTACCGGCACGCCCTGCGCAACGCGCTGCTGCCGGTCGTGACCGTCATCGGCCTGGAGTTCGGCAACCTCATGGCCGGTGCGGTCATCACGGAGACCATCTTCGCCTGGCCAGGAATCGGGCGGCTGGCGGTGGACGCCATCCGCACCCGGGACTACCCGGTGGTGCAGGGCGTCGTCATGACCTTTGCCCTTTCTTACGTGCTCATCAATTTGATTGTGGACCTTCTCTACGCGTATCTCGACCCGCGCCTGCGGGTGCGGTACCACTGACGGGGGGATGAACCGATGGCCTCGACCTTGGCACCGCAAAGGGGCGCTGGCTTGGGCCTGGACACCCGCGGGCAACTGCTGCGGCGCGTCATGCGCAACCGCAAGGCGCTGGTCGGGGGAGTGTGCCTGCTGATCATCGCCCTGGCCGCCATCTTTGCCGATGTCATCGCGGTGCACGACCCGTACACCCAAAACTTGCGCAACCGCCTTCAGCCGCCCAGCGGGGAACACTGGCTGGGCACCGACCAGTTCGGGCGGGACATGTTTGCCCGCATCGTCCACGGTGCCCGCATCTCCTTGCGGGTCGGATTTGTGTCCGTCGGGCTGGCCCTGCTGGTGGGCGGCACCATGGGCTTGCTGGCGGGCTACTACGGCGGCTGGCTGGAAAGCATCCTGATGCGGTTGGTGGACATCTTGCTCGCGCTCCCCAGCTTTCTCCTGGCCTTGGCCATCGTCTCCACCCTGGGGCCGTCCCTCACCAACGTGATGATCGCCGTCGGCATCGCCTACACACCAGGCTTCGCGCGGGTCATGCGTTCAGCGGTGCTGTCCGTGCGCCAGCTGGATTACGTCGCCGCCGCCCAGGCAGCGGGGGCCAGCGACTTGAGGATCATGTTCCGGCACGTGGTCCCCAACGCGCTGAACCCCATGATTGTCCACGCCACCCTGGCCCTGGCGGGCTCCATTTTGTCGGCTGCCGGCTTGAGCTTTCTCGGCATGGGAGCCCAGCCGCCGACGCCCGAGTGGGGCAGCATGCTCAACAGCGCCCGGTCCTTCATCCGCGCCGCCCACCACGTGGTCACGTACCCGGGCCTGGCCATCATGATCACGGTGCTGTGCCTCAACCTGCTGGGCGACGGCCTGCGGGACGCCCTGGACCCCCGCTGGAACCGCTAGCTCGGGCCCGGCTCCCCAACCCGCTGCCCTGCCGCCGGGAGGGCCGGGCGGCCCGGGGGCGCCCGGCCACCGGGCAGGGGACCGCCGCCGCGGTGCGGAATAGTGGAGCGGGAGGTGCGAGGGCCACCATGTGCGCCCGCTATACCTTGACCGACACGGGCGAGCTGCTGCTCCGCCAGTTCCGCTTGGCGGAGCTGCCGGCGGGCTACCGTCCCCGGTACAACATCGCCCCTACCCAGGCCGTGACGGTGGTGCTCAACGGCCAGCAGCGCCGGGCGGCCCAGTTCCGGTGGGGCCTCATTCCCTTTTGGGCCAAGGACGCCTCCATCGGCCGCAACCTCATCAACGCCCGGGCGGAAACCGTGGCGGTCAAGCCGTCCTTCCGCCACAGCCTGCGGCGCCGCCGCTGCCTCATCCCTGCGGACGGCTTCTACGAGTGGCAGGCCCAAGACGGGCGCAAGCAGCCGCTGCGCATCGTGCCGGCCACCCAGACGCTGCTGGCCTTCGCCGGCCTGTGGGACCGCTGGCAATCGCCTGAGGGCGAGGAAGTGTACAGCTGCGTCATCATCACCACCGCGGCCAACGGGTTTATGCGGCCCATCCACGACCGCATGCCGGCCATTCTGTCCCCGGCTGATTACGACCTGTGGCTGGACCCGGACGTGCAGGAGCCCGAGGCGGTGACGCCCCTGTTGCGTCCTTGCCCCGATGACATGCTGCGGGCGTATCCCGTGTCCACGGTGGTCAACTCGCCCCGCAACGACACCCCCGCGTGCATCGCTCCCTTGCCCCAGTGAAGCCGGTTTTGGAGCGGCGGGCCAGACTGCCCCGGACCCAAGGCCCGCCAGGCGCCGGCACCCGCCGGGCCCCGGGGTCCGGCCAAGAGCACCGATAGGAGGGATGGGCGTGGCCCACGCCAAGCCGGAGCTGCTCATCTACAACGCCAATCCGCAGCGGGCCGCCGGAGTGCGGGATATCGTGCAGGCCCGGTTTCCCGACCTGACCATTTACACCGCTTCCGACCCGGCGGAGGCGGAGGCCGTCATCGACCGGGTGGAGATCATTGCCAGCGGCATGCTGCCCGCGCATCTGCTGGCCAAGGCCAAGAATTTGCGCTGGCTGCACAAGCTGCAGGCCGGCGTCGACGACGTGGTCGTCTCCGGCGCACTGCCTGCCGGCGTGGTCCTGACCCGCACCGACGGCCGGGTGTTCGCCCGCCGCATGGCGGAACACGTCATCGCCTACATCCTGGCCCTCAGCCACGACATCCGCCGCATCGTCCTGCAGCAGCAGGCCCGGGAGTGGCGGCCCTTTGTCACGCGCACCGTGGCGGGCCGCACCGTAGGCGTGGCGGGGGTGGGCGATATCGGCGCCGAGGTGGCCCGCCTGGCCGCGGCCATGGGGATGCGGGTGGTGGGCTGGCGCCGTTCGCCCCAGCCCGTCCCAGGCGTGGAGAGAATGTACGCCGGGCCCGGCGAGTTCCACCCGTTCCTGGCCGAGGCGGACTTCGTCGTCATCGTCCTGCCCTTGACGCCGGCCACCCGGGGCCTGTTCGACGCGGCGGCCTTGGCCGCCATGCGGCCCGGCGCGTATTTGATCAACGTGGGGCGGGGTGCGGTGGTCGACGAAGAGGCGCTGGTGGAGGCCCTGCGCTCCGGTCGGCTGGCCGGCGCGGCCCTGGACGTCTTCGTGCAGGAGCCGCTGCCGCCGGACCACCCGCTGTGGGCCATGGACAATGTGTACATCACGCCCCACATGTCGGGACCGACGCTGCCGGAAGAAGTGTGCGGGCCTTTCCTGGACAACCTGGAGCGGTACTTGCGGGGGGAGCCCCTGGCCAAGCAGGTCGCGCTGGACCGGGGCTACTGATCGGGCCGACACCCGCGGACCGGCAGGGGGCGAAGCTGTTCCTCCGCTCCCTGCCGACCGGGATGGGCGGGGCGCCCCGCGCGCCGTTGCCTTCCGCGCGCGGACCCGCTTCCGTTTACGGTTCCTCGGGGATGATCACCAGGCGGTCGCCGGGCGCCAGGCCCAGCTCCCGGGAGCGGCCGCCGCCGATCTCCAGCACCATCCGCACAGGCTCGGGCGACACGTAGGAAGGGCACGGGCCCTCCGGGGGACAAGGCGGCACCTCGTGAACGATGGCGGCGACGGTGCCGTCGGACCGCACAAACAGGAAATCCAACGGGATCAAGGTGTTCTTCATCCACATGGCCACCCAGTCGGTGACGGGCCACACAAACAGCATGCCCCGGTCGGGCGGCAGCTCGGGGCGCCCCATGAGGCCGATGGCTTGGGTCTGGGGCGTCAGGGCCAGCTCCACCGTGAAGCGGGCCAGCTCCTGCCCGTCCCGCCGGATGGCCAGCACCCGCTCGGGCAGGCCCGTGTTGACCGGCAAATCTGGCGTGGCGGCGGTGGCCCCGGTCCCCGCCCTCGCCAGGAAAAGGACCAAGATCATCAGGCCGGCCAGCCCCGCCCAGCCCGCCGCCCGCCACCGCCTTGGGCCCACAAACGCCTCCCCCATCCCAGACCCCTCCGTCCCCTACGCCGCCGGATTCTCAAAGACCGCGGCCAGGCCCTGGCCGCCGCCGATGCACATGGTAACCAAGCCGTAGCGGGCGCCCCGCCGGGCCATCTCGTACATGAGCTTCACCGTCAAGATGGCGCCCGTGGCCCCTACCGGGTGTCCGTGGGCGATGGCGCCGCCGTTGACGTTCACCCGCTCCCAGTCCAGGCCCAAATCCCGCACCACGGCCTCGGCCTGGGCGGCAAAGGCTTCATTGAGCTCGACCAGGTCGATGTCGTCCAGGGACAGGCCCAGCTTGTCCAGGACCTTGCGCACCGCGGGCACCGGCCCGATGCCCATGTATTCGGGCGCCACGCCCGCGGCCGCCGCGCCCCGCAGGATGAGCTTGGGCTGGAGCCCGAGCTGCTCCGCCTTCTCCGCGGACGTGACCAGCACCGCGGCGGCGCCGTCGTTGATGCCCGACGCGTTGCCCGCGGTGACGGTGCCCCCCTCCTTAAACACCGGTTTCAGCTGGGCCAGCTGCTCCAGGGTGGTGTCGGGCCGGGGATGTTCGTCGGTGTCCACCACCCGCTCGCCCTTGCGGTCCTTGACCGTAACGGGCACGATCTGATCCCGGAACAGTCCCGCCGCCATGGCCGCGCCCATGCGCTGCTGGCTGCGGAGGGCCACCTGATCCTGGGCGGCCCGGTCGATGCCCCACCGCTCGGCCACGTTCTCCGCGGTCACGCCCATGTGGTACCGGTGAAACGGGTCGCTGAGCATGGTGATGAGGCCGTCTTCTACGGTGTCGTTGCCCATGCGGTAGCCAAAGCGGGCCTTGCGCAGGTAGTAAGGCACGTTGGACATGGACTCGACGCCGCCGGCCACCACCATCTCCGCCTCGCCCAGGCGGATGGCGTGCGCCGCCGACACGATGGACTGCAGCCCCGACGAGCACAACCGGTTGACGGCAAAGGCCGGCACCTCCTTGGGAATGCCGGCTTTGATGGCCGCCGTGCGGGCGATGTAGGCGTCCTCGGCGATCTGGCCCACGCATCCCAGGATGACCTCGTCGATCTCCGCGCCTTCGATTCCGGTGCGCTGCAGCACCTCCCGGATGACCGCCGCGCCTAGCCCACTGGCGGGCAGCGGGCTCAAAGCCCCGCCAAAGCGGCCGATGGCCGTCCGCACGCCTTCCACCAGCACCACATCGGTACCCATGTGCGCCGTCCATCCTTTCGGCAACGGATTGTTTATTGTCGGACACAGTTGATTTTCGTGGCGGTTTCCGGGAACCCTGCCGGACCGGACGGCGCCCATGGCCCTATTGGACCTTCTTGGCCGTCCACCGCTGGACGATGTCGGTTTCATCGTAGTCAAAGACGAAACCGTAGCCCTGCCAGCGCAGAAGGAACTTGATCTGGTTTGCGGGGACGCCAAGATGCTGGCCGGGCTCGGGCACGAAGATCCGCTCCCACCCCACGAAGTAGGCGGTGCCCAGGCTGCCCCGGGCGATGGCCACCAGCTCCCCGTCCCGGTTGAACAAGCCGCTGCCCGACGACCCGGGCGCCTGGGGGATCTCGTACCGCCACAGGCCCCGCCACTGGGCCGTCAAGTCCAGATCCTTTTGGCCCAGCCGCCCGGAGGTGAGCTGAAAGGGCAGTCCCAGGGGCGCTCCGGCCATATACAGGGTCTCGCCCACCCGCACCGCGTCGCTGTCGCCCAAGGGAACCCAGGGCACGCCCGCTACCCTGTCGACCCGCACCAGGGCCACGTCCATGTTGGGGTCGTACATCTCCACCTGCGCGGGGATCCAGAAGTTCTGGTCGGGCACCACCACGATGCCCAAGCGGGCGCCCAGCACCCGCACTTCGGCCACCTCCCGGGCGTCGGGCGCGAGCTCCTGCCGCCAGTTGTGCCAGCGCACGTCCTCGGGCCGGTACTGCTTCATCACCTGCAGCCGGTACTCGGGCAGCGCGTACTGGATGACGTGGTGGTTGGTGAGGATCAAGGTCATGACCCGAACTTCATTGCCCCAGTGCACCGCATCGGAGAACACCACGGTCCCGCTGCCGGCCACCTGGGTCTGGTGCCGCTCCCACTCGCCCACCTCCCGGAGAAACACGCCCGGCTGAATGCGGGACTCCACATAGGCGACCCGCCGCCACTCGTAGTCGATCTCGGTCACGATCTGCACCACCGCGGGCATGACCCGCTGGTTGACCCGCACCGCCGGCTCCAGCCCGTCAACGCCGCCGGACCCGCCACCGCTGGCCACAGCCAGCGCCGCCGCGCCCAGCACAAGACCCATGGCCCATCCGATGAAACGTCGTCCCATTGCCCGTTCCCACCCTTCTAGGTGCCGGACCGGGCGCCTCTCCTCTCCCCCCCATCCATATGCACCAGCGCGAAAAAAGCGCCGGGACGCGTCCAACGCGTCGCGGCGCGGCAAAACCCTTCTGCCTGCTCCGGGGAACCCGTGTCCAGCGGCTTACCGGCGGGGCCGCCCGTCCCACGCTTGGATGTCGCCTTCGTCCACGCAGGCGCCCAGGCCCAGGCGCATCTTGAGGTAGCGCCCGTTCAAGGGCCCGGTGCGCACGTGGGCCGCGAAGTGCCGCCGCTCGGCCCGGGGCAGCTGGAGCACATCGGCGGCCGCCGCGTGGATGATCCCGGCTTCGTCCACGATGCCAAAATCCAGCCGCCAGCCGGCGGGGGCTTGCACCCGCCCCGCGTTCTGGGTGCGATAGAGGGCATACCCGGCCGCCCGGTACTTCTCCAGCACCGCCATGTCAAAGCACAGGGGCAGCGCGCCGGGATCTTTGCTGATCAAGGCTTCCTCCACGTAGCGGACCACCAGGTCCGGGGCGTCCACCGGGGTTTTTTCCGTCATCCTTCAGCGCCCTTTCTCGCCGGTTCTCGCCGCGCTGGGGTTTTCGATAGGCGTGCCCACCATACTCCCCCACTCGGTCCACGAGCCGTCGTAGTTGCGCACGTCCTTGAACCCCAGCAGCTCTTTAAGGACGAACCAAGTGTGGCTGGACCGCTCGCCGATGCGGCAGTAGGTGATGACGGCCTTGTCGGGAGTGACGCCCACCGCGGCGTACAGCCGCCGCAGTTCCTCCGCGGGCTTGAAGGTGCCGTCCTCGTTGACGGCGTGGGACCAGGGCACGTTGACCGCGGTGGGAATGTGCCCCGCCCGCTGGGCCGTCTCCTGCATGCCAGGGGGCGCCACCATTTCGCCCCGGAACTCCTGGGGCGAGCGCACGTCCACCAGCGCCCGCCGGCCGATGCTTTCCAGGACAAAGGGCTGCTTGGCCCGCAGCTCCTCGCGCATCCGGGTGATCCGGTACGCGCTGGGCGCCGGCTGCGGAATCTCCAGGGTCAACGGCCGGCCTTCGGCGATCCACTTCTGGCGCCCGCCGTTCATGAGCCGCACATCTTCATGCCCGTAAAACTTCAGCTGCCAGTAGGCGTAGGCGGCAAACCAGTTGTGGTGGTCGCCGTACAGGACGATGGTGTCCTCGTTGCCAATCCCGGAGCGGGACAAGAGCGCTTCCATCTGCTCGCGGTCCAGGATGTCCCTCCGCACCGGGTCCTGCAGATCCCTTTGCCAGTCCCAGCACAAAGCCCCCGGGATGTGGCCGTCTTCGTAGTAGGCTTCGGTGTCCACGTCCACTTCCACCACCTTGACCCGGGGATCATCCAGGTGCCGGGCCACCCACTCCGTCTCCACCAACGCCTGGGGATTGGCGTACCCGCTCAACGCAAACTCCCTCCCGTGCACCGACCTCAACCGACATCACGGCCCGTACACTGCCCGCAGGGCCGGCTCCAGCTCCGTGTGGCGAAACCGGTAGCCGGCGCGGAGGGCGGCCTCGGGCAAGGCCCGCTGGCCCGTGAGCAGCATGGCGGACATCTCCCCCAGCACCAGGCGCAAAGCCCAGGCGGGGGCCGGCACCACTGCCGGCCGGCCCAACACCCGCCCCAAGGTGAGGGCAAACTCCCGGTTGCGCACCGGGTTGGGCGCCGTTCCGTTGACCGGGCCGGCCAGTCCCTCCCTTTCCAGGGCAAAGGCCACCAGGCCCGTGACGTCATCGATGTGGATCCAAGGCATCCACTGCCGGCCCGATCCCAACGGCCCGCCCACAAAGAGCCGGAAGGGCACGCTCATGCGGCTCAAGGCGCCGCCCCGCCCCAGCACCAGGCCAAGGCGCAGCCGCACCACCCGCACCCCCGCCCCTTCGGCCGCCCGGGCCGCGGCTTCCCACTCCCGGCACACCTGGGCCAGGAAGTCGCTGCCCGGCGGCTCCGCCTCGGTCACCGGCTCATCGCCCCGGGGCCCGTAGTAGCCCACGGCCGAAGCGTTGACCAGCACCCGGGGCGGTGTGGCCAAGGCCTTGATGGCTTGGACCAGGGCCTGGGTGCTCTGCACGCGGCTGTCGAGGATCAGCCGCCGCGCCGCCGCGGTCCACCGCCGGGCGATGGTGGCACCGGCCAAGTTGACCACGGCGCCGGCGCCGTCCAAAACCCCAGGATCCAGGGGCTGGCCGGGGTCCCACCGCTGGACGGCCGCGCCGGCGGGCAGGCCCCCTGCCACCGCGTCCGGCGGCCGCCGGGTGAGGATGGTGACGGCGTGTCCCCGCTCGAGCAGGCCCTTGGCCAAAGACCGCCCGATAAAGCCGCTGCCCCCGGCGATGACAACCCGCATGGCCATCCCTCCTTGTCCCGCGGCCCCTTTTGCGCCGCGGGCGGCGCGTCAAGGGTCCCGGCGGTAACGGTGCACGTGGCCGCTGGCGCGAAAACCGTGGCGAGCGTAGAGCGGCTCCAAATGGTGGGTGGTGCGCAAGGACGCGAGTTCGAAGCCCGCGGCCTGGGCGTCGTCCAGCATCCGCTCCAGCAGGGCATACGCCACCCCCTGCCGGCGAAACCGGGGCCGGGTGGTGACGCTGTAGATCCCTGCCACCCCGGCGAAGGGCCACAGGGCCGCCGCCCCTGCGGGCTCGTCCCCCACCCGGGCCAAGTAAAGGCGCACCACTCCCCGGGGGTTGTAAAAGGCGGCCACGTCGGGCGGGTCGCGAAAGCCCTCGCCCACCACCGCCAGGGCCGCCCGCCGGTCCTTCTCGCCATCGGCCGGCATCACCTGCACCCGCGGGCTTGGCGCGCGTTGGGCCGTGCCCGGCGCCGGGCGCCCGGTCCGGGGCAGCGGGCAAGTCATCAGGAGCTGGGTCGTTTCCCGGCGAAACCCCAGGTCCGCCAGGGCCGCTTCCCACTGGGGCCCGGGCACGCTCTCCGCCAGGCAAAGGTAGACGGGTTCGCCCACCGGTCCCAGCATGGCCAAGGCCAGCTCCAGCCCATCGGCCGGATCCACGGGCCCGTCGTTTTCCACCAACAGCATGGCCGGCAGCCGGTGACCGGCCCGGGGATCCCGCCGGATCAAGATGAAGCCGCCGTGGCGGGCGACGGTGTAAAGGCCTCGGGCTTCAGGGGCCCGGCCCAAGGCCAGCCAGCCGCTGCACTCCGCCCGCCACGCCCGGCGGGCCGGCGCCTCGGCGCCGCCAGGCCGCGTCCCCCGCTTCTTCGCCCCACCTTCACGCATGCCAACCGCCTCCGGCCCCGCGCCCCGGCCGCCCTGCCCGCTGGACCCGGACTCTGGCCTGAACAGGATTCGCGCCCCTGCCACGCGCCCTGCCGAGCACCCCGCGGCGACCCTAGACGCTGAGGCCTAAAATCCATCCGGCGACGGTAAAATAGATGATGAGCCCCGACGCGTCGGCCAAAGTGGTGATCAACGGCGACGCGGCCACCGCCGGATCCAGCCTGAGCCGCTGGATGACCAGGGGCAACAGCCCCCCGCCCACCGAAGCCACCGCGACCACCAGCACCACCGTCACCGCCACCGTAACGCCGATGGCGGCAGGGGTGCCCATAAAGGCCGCCCGCCCCAGCGAGGCCAAGGCCATCACCACGCCCAGGGTCAAGCCCACCGTGGCCTCCCGCCACAGCACCCGAAAGAAGTCGGTGAATTTCAGCTCCCCCACGGCCATGGCCCGGATGACCAGCGTCGCCGCCTGCCCGCCCGCATTGCCGGCCGTGCCGATGAGCAGGGGAATGAAAAAGGCCAAGGCGATGACGCGCTCCAGCGCCGCCTGGTAATAGTTCATGATGGTGATGGTGACCGACTGCAGGACGAACAAGAGCAGGAGCCAAAAGACCCGGGCGCGGACCAGGGAAAGGAAGCCGGTCTGCAAGTAGGGCTGCTCCAGCGGCTCCGTCGCGCCCAGGCGGTGGATGTCTTCGGTGGCCTCTTCCCGCAACACCTCGATGACGTCGTCCACCGTCACCACGCCCAGAAGGACGTGCCGATCGTTGATGACGGGCAGCGCCAGCAAGCCGTACCGCTCCAGCACCCGGGCCACTTCTTCCTGATCCATGTGGACGGGGACCGACACCACGTTGCGGTCCATGAGCTCCCCCACCGGCGTGTCGGGGTCGGCTACCACCAGCTGGCGCAAGGAGACGACCCCCACCAGCCGGCCTGCCCGGTCGGTGACATAAAGGTAGTACACGGTTTCCGCGTCGGGCGCCGCCAGGCGGATGGTGGCCAGCGCCTCGGCTGCGGTCTGGGTTTCCCGCAGCCGCACCAACTCCGGCGTCATGATGCCGCCGGCGGTGTCGGGGTCGTAGCGCAGAAGCTGCCGGATGGCCGCCGCATCTTCAGGGATGAGGTTCAAGAGCATACGGGCGTCGGCCGCCGGCATCGCGCCCAGCATGTCGGCCAGGTCGTCCTGGGACATGCGCTCCAGCACCGCCTGCAGCCGCTCGGGCGCCATGAGCCGCAGCAGGTCCCGCTGCACGTCGAAACTGGATTCCTCCATGACCCGCGCCGCCGCGGCCGGCTCCAACAGCGCCAAGACCCGGCCCCGAGGCGCGCCTTCGGGCAGCTCGGCCAGGATCTCGGCCACGTCCGCAGGGCGCAGCGTCAACAGCAGGGCCCGTAGGCCTTCATCGTCGGCGGTTTCCAGGTGCTGGCGCACCTGGGCCGCCAGCTCCTCGTACACCTGCATCCCATCAACCCCTCACGGGCGTCCGACCCGCAGCGCCACCACCAACCCGTCGTGCACGGGCAACAGTGTCGCGCAAAACTCCTTGTCCGTAAAGAGCAGGCGGGTGGCTTCCCGCACCCCTTCGGTATGGTCGCTGCCGTCGGCCACATCAAAGACCCGGCCGTGCCACAGCATGTTGTCCATGATGAGGACCCCGCCCACCCGCAGCTTCTCCTTGACGACGGGAATGGACGCGGGGTACTGCCGTTTTACGATATCGTTGAAGATCAGGTCAAAGGGGCCCCGGGCCGCCCGCAAGGCCGCCACCGCCTCCGAGACGTGAAACCGGACCAGATGGACAAGCCCCGCCCGCCGCAAATACTCCTGGGCCTGCCGGGAAAGGTCTTCGTCCCAGACGGTGTGGTGCACCTCGCCGCCGCCGTTCTCGGCCACCGCCCGGGCAAACCAGAGGGTGGAATAGCCAAATCCCGAACCCAGCTCAAAGATGCGCCGGGCACCGATCATGCGGGCGATCTGGTAGCAGATGCGGCCGGCCACGGGGCCGATAATGGGGAAGTTTTCCTGGCGGGCCCGGGCCTCCATCTCCGACAGCAGCGGATCGCCATGGTAAGCCAGCTGGTCCAAGTAGGTGCTGACGGTCGGATCGATCAGATCCATCGGGTAGCCTCCTCCCGTAGCGTGGGCAAGCCAGGCCGGCGGCTCCGGATTGGGCCGCCTCAGTCCCGCCTCAGTCCAGCGGCCGCGGCGGCACCAGCACCCGATGCCCCTTGACGTCCCAGACGCCCCGGATGGTGAGCCGGTAGTCGGGCAGCGCATCAAAACTGAGGAAAAACAGGCTGTAGAGGGGATCCCCGTGGCGGTAGCCCCGCTGCCGCAG
>Ga0079224_100002655_pt1 | contig 21957 bp, 23 predicted proteins | sample Stecom2015_FD_80414 | JGI IMG/M metagenome (GOLD analysis project Ga0079224, IMG submission 80414) | Agricultural soil microbial communities from Utah to study Nitrogen management - Steer compost 2015 | ecosystem: Environmental > Terrestrial > Soil > Agricultural land | place: USA: Utah...
GCCGAGGTGCCACGCATCATCCATATTGGTTGTGAGGCAGCGTCTTTCGCGCGCGACATCGGGCTGTATCGCGGCCACGGCTACACGGTGGAGGACTTGCGGGTGTTCGACTCGTTCCCGCTGACCCACCACGTCGAGTGCGTCGCGGTGCTCACCCGGTGAGCGACCGATCCCTCCCCGGTCCCCTAGAGTGTGTGCACGGTGTGCCGGGAAGTCTGGTCGGCGATCGCTGACCCCTGCCCCCGATGAGGGCGCTACCCGAAGAGGCCGCACCGTGATCGCCAGACCGCTCCGCCGCCCGCCCCGGCGACTGCTCACCCGCGGATCATGGGCGGAGACCAGCCGGATCACCGCGATCCTGCGGCGGGAGACCGTCGGCGGCGGGGTCCTGCTGGTGGTGGCGGCCGCCGCGCTGCTGTGGGCCAACTCGCCCTGGTCGGCGGGCTATTTCGGGCTGCGGGACGCGACCGTCGGCGGGGAGCCGCTCGGGCTGCACCTGAACCTGACCGTGGGCACCTGGGCGGCCGACGGTCTGCTGGCGATCTTCTTCCTGGTCGTCGGGCTGGAGCTGAAACGCGAGTTCGTCGCCGGTGACCTGCGGGACCCGGCCCGTGCCGTGCTGCCCATCGTCGCGGCGGTCGGCGGCATGGTGGCGCCCGCGCTGATCTTCGTGGTGGTGGCCGCCGGCGGCGGGGAGGGCGCGTTGCGCGGCTGGGCCATCCCGACCGCCACCGACATCGCCTTCGCGGTCGCGGTGCTGGCGGTGCTGTCCACCCACCTCCCGGCCGCGCTGCGCACCTTCCTGCTCACCCTCGCGGTCGTCGACGACCTGCTCGCGGTGACGGTGATCGCGGTGTTCTACACCGAGGAGATCAACACCACCGCGCTGGGGCTGACGCTGGTGCCGCTGGCGGCGTTCACGGTGTGCGTGCAGCGGCGCATCCGGGCCTGGTGGCTGCTGATCCCACTGGGCGTGGCCACCTGGGTGTTGATGCACGAGTCCGGGGTGCACGCCACCGTCGCCGGGGTGTTGCTCGGATTCGCCGTCCCGGTGCGCCGCTCGGCCGCCGCCGGGGGACCGGCGGCCGGACCGGGGATGGCCGAACACTTCGAACACCGGCTGCGGCCGCTGTCGGCGGGGCTGGCCGTGCCGGTGTTCGCGTTCTTCGCCGCCGGCGTCGACTTCGGCGGCCTGTCCGGTCTCGGAGATGCCCTGCGTGACCCGGTCACGCTGGGCATCATCGGCGGGCAGGTGGTCGGCAAAGCGGACGGGATCTGGCTCACCACGCGGTTGCTGGCCGCGTTCACCCGGGCCCGGCTGGACGCCACCCTGCGGTGGGTCGACGTGTTCGGCGTGTCGCTGCTGGCCGGCATCGGGTTCACGGTGTCGCTGCTGATCGGGGATCTGGCCTACGGCACCGGATCGATCCGCGACGATCACGTCAAGGTCGGGGTGCTGCTCGGGTCGGTGACCGCGGCGGCGCTGGCGGCGGCGGTGTTGCGGATGCGCAACCGCTACTACCGGATACTGCACCAGCAGGAGACCGAGGACGCCGACCGCGACGGGGTGCCCGACATCTACCAGTCGCCCAACACATGACGCTTGCCTGCCCTGCGTAGACTGACGGAATGCTTGAACAGATCCGCGGTCCCGCTGATCTGCAGCACCTTTCCAAGGCGCAGCTGCGGGATCTGGCCGATGAGATCCGCCAGTTCCTGATACACAAGGTCGCGGCCACCGGGGGGCACCTCGGACCCAACCTCGGTGTGGTCGAGCTCACCCTCGCCCTGCACCGGGTGTTCGACTCCCCGCACGACCCGATCATCTTCGACACCGGCCACCAGGCCTATGTGCACAAGATGCTCACCGGGCGGGCCGCCGATTTCGACACGCTGCGGAAGAAGGGCGGCCTGTCGGGCTATCCGTCCCGGGCGGAGAGCGAGCACGACTGGGTGGAGTCCAGCCACGCCAGCGCGGCGCTGTCCTACGCCGACGGTCTGGCCAAGGCGTTCGAGCTGACCGGCCACCGCAACCGCCACGTCGTCGCGGTGGTGGGGGACGGCGCCCTGACCGGAGGCATGTGCTGGGAGGCGATCAACAACATCGCGGCCGCCCGCCGGCCCGTCGTCATCGTCGTCAACGACAACGGGCGCAGCTACGCCCCGACCATCGGCGGGTTTGCCGAACATCTGGCCGCCCTGCGGTTGCAGCCGCAGTACGAGAACCTGCTCGAGCAGAGCCGGCAGGCGGTGCGCGGCATCCCGATGATCGGCGAGCTGTGCTACCGGGCCATGCACAGCGTCAAGGTCGGGCTGAAGGATGCGCTGGCCCCGCAGGAGATGTTCACCGACCTGGGGCTGAAGTACGTCGGCCCGATCGATGGCCACGACGAGCACGCGGTGGAGGTGGCGCTGCGCCGCGCCCGCGGTTACAACGCCCCGGTGGTGGTGCACGTCGTCACGCGCAAGGGCATGGGTTACGGCCCAGCCGAGGCCGACGAGGCCGAACAGATGCACGCCTGCGGGGTGATCGACGTGGAGACCGGCAAGCCGCCGAAGGCCTCCGCGCCGGGGTGGACGTCGGTGTTCTCCGATGCGCTGGTGCGGATCGGGGCCAGGCGCCGCGACGTGGTGGCGATCACCGCGGCGATGCCCGGACCCACCGGCCTGACCGCGTTCCGGGAGCGCTTCCCGGACCGGTTCTTCGACGTCGGCATCGCCGAACAGCATGCGATGACCTCGGCCGCCGGCCTGGCGATGGGCGGCTTGCATCCGGTGGTGGCGGTCTACTCGACGTTCCTGAACCGGGCGTTCGACCAGATGCTGATGGACGTCGCGCTGCACAAGCTGCCGGTGACCATCGTGCTGGACCGGTCCGGGATCACCGGACCCGACGGGGCCAGCCACAACGGCATGTGGGACCTGTCCATCCTGGGCATCGTGCCCGGGATGCGCGTCGCCGCGCCGCGTGACGGGCTGCGGTTGCGGGAGCAGCTCGGCGAGGCGCTCGACGTCAAGGACGGCCCGACGGCCATCCGGTTCCCCAAGGGCGACATCGGCGAGGACATCCCGGCGGTCGAGCGGCGCGACGGAGTCGACGTGCTGTCGCTGCCCGACGACGGACTGTCCGCCGACGTGCTGCTGGTGACGGTCGGCCCGTTCGCCGCGATGGGGCTGGCGGCCGCCGAGCGGCTGCGCAACCAGGGCATCGGGGTGACGGTCATCGACCCGCGCTGGGTGCTGCCGGTCCCGCAGGTGATCACCGAGCTGGCCCGCGACCACAAGCTGGTGGTCACCGTCGAGGACAACGGCGGGCACGGCGGGGTCGGGTCGGCGGTGTCGGCCGCCCTGCGCGCCGCCGAGGTGGACGTGCCGTGCCGCGATCTGGCGCTGCCCCAGCAGTTCTTCGACCACGCCTCGCGCAGTGAGGTGCTGGCCGAGGTCGGACTCACCGAACAGAACGTGGCCCGCCGGATCACCGGGTGGGTGGCCGCGCTGAGCCCGGAGATGGCCGAGGAGCAGTCGCAGATCAGCGAGCGGCTGGACTGATCGGCGGCGACGCCGCCGACCCGGTGAGCCCGACCCGGGCCACCCGGCCCAGATCGCCCGCGTCGTCCGGTTGTTCGAACACCACCTCGGCCTGCGGGCCGTCCACCCGCAGGGTGGCGATCGTGTTACCGAAGATCGGCCCGCAGGTGTTCGTCCAAGTCAACGGCAGGGCCGGAACGCCGTGGCGGCGGGCCCAGCGGCGGGTCAGCGGGGCCAGCCGCCGCGACCAGCCCAGCGCGAACACGGGTTTCACGAACGCCGGCACGTAGTTGTGCACCGGTGAACACACCAGCTGGTGCACCGCGGCCGCGTCGGCGCCGAGACCGTCGAAGTCTGCCCGCGCGGCATAGCTGTGGTGCACGTCGCCGGACAGCACCGTCACGGTGGCCGGCCCGTCGGGATGGTCGGTCGCGGCGCGGATCATCGTCGTCAGCCGCAGGAACGACTTCATGAACGCCGGCCAGTGCTCGAGGTCGGCGCCCTGGCGGATCTTCTCTGCCAGCGCGCCGCGCCAGCCGGGCCGGTCGGCGGCCAGTTCGTTGACGGCCTGCAGGTCGGCCAGCGCCGGCGGCATCAGCCACGGCACCGACGATCCCAGCACCAGGTGTTCGACGTTTTCGATGCCGTCGGCGGCCTGCTCCTCGACCCAGCGGAACTCCTTTTCGCCGAGCATCATCCGTTCCCCGGAGTCCAGGATCCGGCCGTTGCGGGAGTCCATCATGATGAACCGCGTGCAGCCCAGGTCCCAGCGGTAGCTGAACCGCACCCCCTTGTTGGCGTCGACCTCGGCGTCGGCCCGGTCGGCGAGCTCGACGAGCGCCGGCCAGGCGTCCCCGTCGATACCGCGGATCCGTTGATAGTCGGAGTCCTCCTCGAGTTGTTCGGGGCTGAGATTGCCGATGTGCTGGTACACCCAGTACGACGCCAGCCCGGCCCGGATCCGCTCCCGCCACCACGGTTGCGCGCTCATCTCTTCGCGCCACCGCCCCGAGGTGTTCCAGTCGTCGCGGATGTCGTGGTCGTCGAAGATCATCGCGGTGGGGACCGTCGACATGATCCACCGGATCTCCGGATCGGTCCACGAATGCCGGTACAGCCGTTCGTATTCGGTGAAGCTGACCACTTCGTCGGGTGGACGTTTGGTCCGGGTCTGTTTGCGTCGCCGCCGCCCGGTCAACTGTCGGCGGGCCTCGGGGGTCAGTTCGTCGGCGTAGACCTGATCGCCGAGCAGCACCAGCATGTCGGGCCAGTCGTCGACGGGTTGCTGCGCCATCCGGGCGGCGTACCGGTCGAGCGCGTCGTGGCCGAGCTTGTCGTCGACGTCGTCGACACCGGTCTTGGGGTAACGGCAGGATCCGAACACCGCCCGCGCGCGGTGCGCCGACTCCGGACCGCGGGTCCGGATCACACTCGGCGGGAAGGAGACGGGCGGGGAAGAATCGGGCGGGAAGGAACTGTCCGGCAGCGGCCACACCCGTTCGCCGTCGACGTGCACCTCGTAGCGGGTGGTGGTCCCCGGTGTCAGCCCGGTCACCGGGACCAGCGCGTAGTGGTAGTCCTGCACCTGAAACGTCGACGCGGAACAGCCCAGCACCGACACGGTGGCGGGCCGATCGGTCTGCACCCAGACCTGCGCGGTCGTCTCGCTCACATGCCGCAGAACCGGTCCGAGCAGAAGCCCCATCACGTCAGCCTATGCGCGGCAGGGGGAGCGAGCAGGCTCACCCGCACGAAGAGCACCCGATCGCCGACGATGTCACGCCTGCTCGGTGGGCGAACCCAGTGCGCCCGCCAGCACCGGCACCACCAGTTCACGCTGCCAGCGGCGCGCTCCGGCGGCGCGCAGGAAGTCGTCCACCGCGGCGACCGGATCGTCGGCGGGCTGCCAGTCCCAGCACAGCCGGCGCACGATGTCGGGAGCGAGCAGATTCTCGGCCGGCACCGACACCCGCTCGGACAACTCGGTGAGCGCGTCGCGGACGGCGTCGAGGCGTTCGGCCGCCTCGGGTTTGCGCCGCGCCCACCGCGACGCCGGCGGTGGCCCGTTGGTCGGTTCCTTGCTGTCCGGCACGTCCGTGCTCTTCCGGGCCCGGTCCAGCGCCTCGAGCCAGATGTGGGCGCTGCGGCGCTGTTTCGCGCCGCCGAAGACCGGAAGCGCGGTCAGTTCGGAGATCGTCTTCGGATCGGTGGTGGCGGCGTCGATGATCGCCGAGTCGGGCAGGATCCGGCCGGGTGCGATGTCGCGGCGCCGGGCGATCTGATCGCGGGTCACCCACAGTTCCCGCACCGCGGCCAGCGCGCGTCCGTTGCGCACCTTGTGGATGCCCGAGGTGCGTCGCCAGCGGTCGCGCCGGGTGGGCGGCGCCTCGTAGGTGCGCAGATACTCGAACTCCTCGGCGGCCCATTCGGCCTTGCCCTGATCGTCGAGGACCTCGGCGATCGCGGCGCGCAGCTCCAGCAGCACCTCGACGTCCAGCGCCGCATAGTTGAGCCATTCGGCCGGCAGCGGACGTTTGGACCAGTCCGCCGCGCCGTGCCCCTTCATCAACTGCAGTCCGAGCAGCTGCTGCACCATCGTCGCCAGGTTCACCCGCGCGAACCCGGCCAGCCGGCCGGCCAGCTCGGTGTCGTACAACCGGGGCGGGCGCATCCCGAGCTCGGCCAGACAGGGCAGATCCTGATCGGCGGCGTGCAGCACCCATTCGTCGCTGCCCAGCACCTCGGCGATCGGGGCCATCGTCCGCACCGGATCGCCGCCGTGGCTGACCGGGTCGATCAGCACCGTCCCGGCGCCGGCCCGGCGGATCTGCACCAGATAGGCGCGGTTGGAGTAGCGGAACCCGGAGGCGCGTTCGGCGTCGACGGCGAACGCGCCGTGACCGCGGTCGAGCTGTTCGGCCGCCCGGGCGATGTCCGCGGCGCTGACGGCGAGCTCGGGCACCCCGTCGGCGGGCTGCAGCAGCGGTGTGGCCTCCGGTTCCGGAGTGCCCTGGACGTGCGGAGTGGATCCGGTGTCACCCGACCCGCCGACGACGGCGTCGTTCGGCTGGTGGGGTGTCGCTTCTGTCATTCTCAAGCGCGGGTGCGTGTCTTCAGACTGGTGACGCCGACCGGCGGGAGCCCCGCCGCGTGTTCGAGGACCTCACAGAAGGCCTCCACGTGCGGGCCCAGCGCGGTGGTGGTCGCCGTCCAGGACGCCCTCAGCTCCAGCTGGTGCGCGCGGGGCGGTCCGCTGATGTCACCGTAGCGAACCGATGTGGTGGCGGTGACGGTGCCGCCCAGCGCGGTCGCCTGGTCGGTGTGTTTGTCCAACGCCTCCGCCAGCCAACTCCATGCCACCTCGGGCAGCAGCGGGTCGACGGCCTCGCTGGAGTCGAGGTCGGCCTGGATGTAGGCCACCAACCGCAGCGTACCGTCCCACGCGTCGGCGCCGTCGGGGTCGTGCAGCAGGATGAGCCGACCGAACGCCTCACCGTCGGCGGGCAGATCCGCGGTCTCCGGCATGGTTCCGGTCTCGGGATGCCGCACCTCGGCGCCCAGCGCATAGCTGTACGGCGCCAGCCGCTGCGGCGGGCGGATCGGGCCGAGTTCGATCTCGGGTCGCACGGTGGTCGCATTCATCGCCGCCACCGCCGCCCGGAATTGATCCGGTTCGGCAGAGGTCACAACAATCGACGCTAGTCCATTTACCGACCGGTGTCGTCCGACGCGCCGGGAGACTACCCGACCTGCTGGAAATCCGCCCGATTGGCCACCCGTGAGACGATGGTGGCGATGAACAACCGTCGTGAACTGCCCGAGTCTCCCTATCTGGCCGCGGCCGCGGGCCGCAAACCCTCCCGCGTGCCGGTGTGGTTCATGCGCCAGGCCGGGCGATCGTTGCCGGAATACCGGGCGCTGCGGGCCCAGAACACCATGATGCAGGCCTGCTTCGACGCCGACCTGGTCACCGAGATCACCTTGCAACCGGTGCGCCGCCACGGGGTGGACGCGGCGATCCTGTTCTCCGACATCGTGGTGCCGTTGCGCGCCGCGGGGGTGGACCTGGACATCGTCGCCGACGTCGGGCCGGTCATCGCCGAGCCGGTGCGGACCGCCGCCGATGTGGCGGCGCTGCGGCCGCTGGAGCGCGAGCAGGTGGCGCCGGTTTCGCAGGCGGTCACCCAGCTGGTCGGTGAACTCGGTGAGACGGTGCTGATCGGTTTCGCCGGGGCGCCGTTCACGCTGGCCTCCTATCTGGTGGAGGGCGGTCCGAGCCGCCATCACGCGCACACCAAGGCGATGATGTTCGGCGAGCCGGACACCTGGCACGCGCTGATGACCAAGCTGACCGACATCACGATCGAGTTCCTGCGCGTCCAGGTCGACGCCGGGGTGGACGCGCTGCAGCTGTTCGACTCCTGGGCCGGCACCCTGTCGCTGGCCGACTACCGCGAATACGTGCTGCCGCACAGCACCCGGGTGTTCACGACGCTGGCCGACGCCGGGGTGCCGATGACGCACTTCGGGGTGGGGACCGCGGAACTGCTGGGTGCGATGTCGGAGGCGGTGTCGGGGCACGGGACGCCCGCCGTCGTCGGGGTGGACTGGCGCACCGCGCTGGCCGATGCGGCGACCCGGGTCCGCCCGGGAACCGCGCTGCAGGGCAACCTCGATCCGGTGGCGCTGCTGGCGGGCTGGCCGGTCGCCGAGCGTGCGGTCCGTGCGGTGGTCGAGGACGGCCGGCGCGCGGTCGACGCCGGCGCCGCCGGGCACATCTTCAACCTCGGACACGGGGTGCTGCCCTCGACCGACCCGGGCGTCATCACCGAGGTGGTGGCCCTGGTGCACTCACTGTGACGACGACGTTCTGTGTTGTCGGCGGCGGGATCTCCGGGCTCGCCGCCGCCTACCGGCTGCGGGTGTCGGCCGGCCCGGACGCGTCGATCGTCCTGTTCGACCCGGCCGACCGGCTGGGCGGAATCCTGCGCACCGAACGGCTGGGCGGGCAACCGCTGGACGTCGGCGCCGAGGCGTTCATCGTCCGGCGCCCGGAGGTGCCGGCCCTGCTGGCCGAGCTGGGGCTGACCGACCGACAGCGCACCACCACCGGGGCGCGGCCGCTGATCTACAGCCAGGGCCGCACCCATCCGCTGCCGCAGGACACCCTGCAGGGCATCCCCGCGCACGCCGCGGCGCTGACCGGGCTGGTCGACGACGCCACCCTGGCCCGGATCGCCGACGAACCGTCCCGGCCGCTGACCTGGAGCCCCGGCGCCGACCCGAGTGTCGCCGAACTGGTCGGCGACCGGTTCGGGGAGCAGGTGGTGCGCCGTTCGGTGGATCCGCTGCTGGCCGGGGTGTACGCCGGTTCGGCGGAGAGCGTCGGCCTGCGTTCGGCGGTGCCGCCGCTGGCCGCCGCGCTGGACCGCGGGGCGGCCAGCCTCACCGAGGCGGTGCGCGACGCGCTGGCGGGCGCCGGCCCGCGGACCGGATCCCCGTTCGGCTCGATCGACGGCGGGTACACGGTGCTGGTCGACGAACTGGTCCGGCAGTCGGCGCTGACCTGGGAGCGGGCCGCGGTGCAGCGGATCGAGCAGCAGGCGGGCGGCTGGCTGGTCGTCGACGAGCGGGGCGGCAGCCGGCGGGCCGACGGTGTGGTGCTCGCGGTGCCGGCTCCGCGGCTGGTCCCGCTCATCGAGCATCTCGCGCCGCGCAGCGCGGCCGCGGCCCGGCGGATCGAGGTGGCGTCGGTGGCCGTGGTGGCGTTGGCGCTGCCCGGCGACACCCCGCTGCCGCAACAGTCCGGGGTGCTGGTGGCTCCGGGCGAACATCTGCACGCCAAGGCGATCACCCTGTCGTCGCGGAAATGGGGGCAGCGCGGCGGTGTCGAGCTGCTCCGGTTGTCGTTCGGCCGGTTCGGCGACGAGGTCGCCCGCACGGTCGGCGACGACGACCTGCTGGCCTGGTCACGACAGGATCTGGCCACGGTGTTCGGAATCGACGTCGACCCGGTCGACACGCTGGTCCGGCGGTGGGTCGACGCGATGCCGCAGTACGCCCCCGGGCACGCCGACCTGATCGCCGACCTGCGGGCCGGCCTGCCGTCCGGCCTTACGGTGGCCGGCGGCTACCTCGACGGGATCGGGGTGCCGGCCTGTGTGGCCTCCGGTACCCGGGCGGCCGCGGAACTGCTGACCACCGGCGTGGCACGATAGAGGCATGGCCAAGCTCGACTACGACGCCCTCAACGCGACGATCCGCTATCTGATGTTCTCGGTGTTCGCCGTGGAACCCGGCGCGTTGGGGGAGGAGCGGGACGCCGTCATCGACGAGACCGCGACCTTCCTCAAACAGCAGGAGGACAAGGGTGTCGTGGTGCGCGGCCTCTACGACGTGGCCGGGATGCGGGCCGACGCCGACTTCATGATCTGGACGCACGCCGACACCGTCGAGGCGCTGCAGTCCACCTATTCGGACTTCCGCCGTACCACCACGCTGGGCAAGATCAGCGACCCGGTGTGGAGCAGCGTCGCGCTGCACCGGCCGGCCGAGTTCAACAAGAGCCACATCCCGGCGTTCCTGGCCGGTGAGGAGCCCGGCAACTACGTCTGCGTGTACCCGTTCGTGCGGTCCTACGACTGGTATCTGCTGCCCGATGAGGAGCGCCGGCAGATGCTCGCCGAGCACGGCATGGCCGCCCGCGGCTACAAGGACGTCCGGGCCAACACGGTGCCGGCGTTCGCGCTCGGCGACTACGAGTGGCTGCTGGCGTTCGAGGCGCCGGAACTGCACCGCATCGTCGATCTGATGCGGGATCTGCGTGCCACCGAGGCGCGCCGGCACGTGCGTGAGGAGACGCCGTTCTTCACCGGCCCGCGGGTCAGTGTGGAACAGCTCGTCGCCAAGCTGCCCTGACTCAAGCTGCCCTGACTCAAGCTGTCAGTCGGCGGCCGGCACCAGCCGCAGCGAGATCGAGTTGATGCAGTAGCGCAGATCGGTCGGGGTCGGGTATCCCTCACCCTCGAAGACGTGTCCCAGATGGCTGTGGCAGCTGGCGCACAGCACCTCGGTGCGCCGCATGCCCAGTGAGTCGTCGGGTCGGGTGATCACCGCGTCGGAGCTGGCCGGGTCGAAGAACGACGGCCAGCCGCAGTGCGATTCGAATTTCTCGGCGCTGCGGAACAACTCGGCCCCGCACGCCCGGCAGGTGTACACACCCTCGGTCTTGGTGTCGGTGTACTCGCCGGTGAAGGGCCGTTCGGTGCCGGCTTGGCGCAGCACGTAGTACTCCTCGGGGGTGAGGCGCTCACGCCACTCGTCGTCGGACAGCTGAACCTTCGGCTCCGGAATGGTCATGACTCCACGCTAGCGACTCGTGGTCCGGCGCGACACCTGTCGGCCCGGCCAGTTCCGCACCAGGGCTGTGGCCGAGCGGCAGATCACGACCCTGATGCAGAAGTCGTGGCGGGCACCGGTTCGGCCTTCGACTTCTGGAGCCAGGGCGGGTCGATGCCCTCGTCGAGTCGGCCGTCGGCCTTGGCGTCGAGGTACCGGAAGTACAGCACCGTCGTCACCACGATCAGCATCAGCGACCAGCCGTAGGTGATCTTCATGTACTCCAGGAACCTGCCGGTGGTCAGCATCTCGACCGGCCGCACGATCAGCCAGCGGTCCATCGTCATGAACCCGTACACCGCCAGCCAGGCCACCCAGTTGCGGATCACCGAGTTCGGCAGCACCACCGTCATCAGGAACGGGAACAGCATCATCGAGTAGTAGCCCTGGCCCAGCGACAGCACCAGCCAGGACGCGATCAGCAGCACCCCGGCGGAGGTGGTCATCCACAGCAGTGGGTCGCGGGTGCGGTAGTAGCGGTACAGCAGCACCAGCGCCACCACCGCCAGCAGACCGAATCCGATGCGCAGCAGGATGATCAGCCATGTCGGCAGGCCGTAGTAGACGCCGTTGCCGAGGATGGAGCTGTTGAAGTAGTCGCGGGTGCTCAGGATGTAGGGCACCGTGCGGGTGACGAAGTTCATCGGGTCGGCGACCAGCGGCCAGGCGGCGGCGTTGAACGCCAGCGGCACCGCGAACGCGGTCACCAGGGCCCGCCACTGCCGGTTGAGCACCGGCAACAGCAGTAGCGGCGCCAGCAGCGGTTTGACCACCAGGGTCAACCCGATGGACACCCCGGCCAGCCACTCGTGGCGTTTCTCCCCGTCGAGCAGCCAGCGCAGGAACAGCACCTCCAACAGCAGCAGGATGCCGTTGATGTTGGTGAACACCAGCGTGTTGGTGACCGTCTCGGTGCAGAACATCGCCAGCAGCAGCGCGGGTGCGGCCACCGAGGCGAGGGTGAAGTTGAACAGCCGCAGCAGGAAATAGGCGGCCAGCACGATGGCGACGGTGTTGAAGAAGATGAACCAGCCGCGCGACACGTCGGGGGTGAGGTAACCGAACGGCGCCATCAGCAGGGTGCCGCCGGGCGGATACAGGAAGTGCGGGTCGACGTGGTTGAAGTTGGCGGTGTACACCGGCTGCCCGCGAAGGAACGCGACCGCGGCGTTGTACACCGGGGTGAAATCGTCGGTGATCGACCGGTTGGTGCTCAGCACCCAGCTGCGGTGGATGACCGCCATGATCGCGATCGGCCACAGCACCGACCGCAGCACGGTGGCCGCGCTCGGGGGGGAAGTTCGCGGCCGGAACGCGTTGAGCAACCCTGCGCGCAATGCATCTGTCATCGCCACGAGCGCACCGTACACCGTGCGGCCGCAGATCTTTCGTCAGGCCGGACAGTAGGTGTCGGTCGCCGGCAGCTGTCCGGATTCCAGGTAGTCGAGCACCGGACGTAATGCGCACGGGGAGTAGATGCTCGCGCCGTGGCCGATGCCCTGCCAGATCACCCGCCGGCTGTTGGTGCCGGCGTTGATCGCGGTGGCGGCGACGGCGGCCACCCCGTCGCCGCCGACGATCGGATCGTTCTGCCCGCCGAGCAGCAGCATCGGGATCTCCAGGCCCTGCGGGTCGGCCGGGGCCTCCCCGCTCGGCCAGGGCAGGCATTCCACCAGATCGAGCGCGCCGACCGCGCCGCACTGCGGATACTCCCGGCCCCACGCCACCACCAGTTCGCGCACCCGGTTGGGGGTGGGCCGGTTGAGCGCATCGCTGCACCGGTTGACGAACTGCCCGTCGGTGTCGCGCAGCGCCTCGGCCTCCCGGATCAGGTCGGTGATCGGGCCGCTGTCGCCGTCGCGGGCCGCCGCCAGTGCGGAGGCCAGGTTGTTGGCGGCGGCGATGCGGTCACCGCGCGGATAGGCCAGCGCGGTGGTGATGGCGGTGGTGAGCGCGGCCACCGACGCGCCGCCGGGCCCGCGGCCGGCCCGGGCGTCGTTGAGCAGGGAGTCGACGACGGCCTTGGGGTCCGGTCCCAGCGGGCAGTCGGTGGCCACACACTGGGCGGCGAATGCGTCCAGCGCCGCCTGCTGGCCGGCGATGCGCTGCTGGGCGGCGGCCTCGGCGCCGATCGCCAGCGGCAGCGGTGAGTCCAGCACCAGCCGGGCCACCTTGTTCGGATGTGAGCCGGCGTAGGCCAGCGCCACCTGTGCACCGTTGCCGACCCCCAGCAGCGCCAGCCCGGGCACGTCCCAGGTGCTGCGCAGCCGTTCGAGATCCTCGGCGGCGCGGGCGTTGTCGTAGGCCGAGTCGCCCGGCGCGATGATGTCGGTGCAGTCGGTGGTGGCGCGGACGGTGACCGCGTTGAGGTTGGCGACCGTGTCGTCACCGGCCTGGAACTGGGCCTGGTCGATCATCTCCTGGCGGTCGAACACGTCGCGGCAGTCCAGGGCGCCGGACATGCCCATGCCGCGCCGGTCGACGGCCACGATGGGGTGTTTGTCGAGCACGTCGGTGCCGGAGCGGGCCAACCACACCGGCAGCTGTGTCGACGACGGCAGATCCGATCCGGTGGTCAGCACCAGCGGGCCGGCGTCGGGTGGGGTCTGATCGGTGCTGGCCTTGACCGCGCCGATGGTCACCATCCCGGTCGCCCCCTTGATCGGGTCCAGGTCGGCGTCGTAGGTGGCGCACTCCAGCCGCACCCCGGGCACGGGTGGGACGGCGGCATCGCCGAACACCCGGGTGGTGCACTCCCGCCAAGACAGGTCGTTCTTCGGGGCCTCGATCGGCGGCGGACCCGATTCGTTCTGCGGCGGTGGCGGTTCGCCCTGCGGCGCGGCGCCGGAGTCGGTGGCGTAGCGCGGGTTGGCGGCCAGACCGGGGGCGCATCCGGCGACCACGGTCGAGAGGGCGACCGCGGACACACCGAATATCCGCGTGAGCTGACGGGGCCGACGCATGGTCACCACAGTAGCGACCGTCCGGTCAGTCCCCCTTGACGTAGCGGGTGTACAGATAGCCGTCGTCGTCGGCGAGCACATGGGTGCGCCGCATCCGCTGGTGGACCCGGTGGGGGCCGTCGACGATGCGCGGCCCCGTCCCGCCCACCAGGACCGGGGCCACGGTCAGGCACAGTTCGTCGAGCAGTCCGGCGGCGAGCAGCTGGCTCAGCAGTGTCGGCCCGCCCTCGGCGAGCACCCGCCACAGACCCCGCTCGGACAGGATGCGCAGCACGACGGCGGGATCGACGCTGTCCGGATTCGCGCCGGAGGCGTCGAGCACCTCGGCGGCCGAGCCGAGCCGCCGCCGCACGGTGGCGGCGCCGGACGCGGCGGTGAAGATCAGTGGGGGAACCGTGGTGCGGGTGAACAGCCGGGACCCGGGGTCGAGGTCGCCGGAGCGGGTGACGACGGCGATCGGCGGCACCTCGGCCTGCCCGCGGCTGGTGCGGGCCTGCCGCTGCGCCGCGGTGGGCTGCGCGCCGGAGTAGTTCTCGGTGCGCACGGTGGCCGCGCCGACCAGGATGACGTCGGCGGCGGCCCGCAGCAGCGCGAACAGCGCCCGGTCGCCGGCCCCGCCCAGCCCGCCGGAGCGGCCGTCGGCGGTGGCGGTGCCGTCGAGGCTGGTGATCATGTTGGCCCGCACCCAGCAGCCGCGTGGGTCGCCGGGAGCGGTGTCGGGGTAGCTCTCGGGGTAGCTGTAGAACGCGGTCAGCCGGTCCGCGTCGGCGACGCTGAGGGCGGCGCCGACCGGCCCCAACGCTGTGAGCTCTGTCGCAGCAGCGGTATCGGGCATGAAGTGAATTGGAGCACGTCGCTACGCTGCGAGCTATGCCCGGGTCGAGTGGTGTTTCGCAGCTGGTGGATCGCCACCCCAGTGTCACGCCGGAACGGCTGATCGCTCAGCTGGTGCCACCGCCCACCTTCGCCGACGTCAGCTTCGACTCCTACCGGCCCGATCCGGCCGAGCCGTCGCAGGCCGCCGCGGTGCGGGCGTGCCGGGAGTTCTGCGAGCAGGCCGTCACCCGGCGGGCCGGCAAGAAGCGGCTGATCGGCAAGCGCACGGTGCTGCCTGGGGTGGGGCTGTACCTCGACGGCGGGTTCGGGGTCGGCAAGACCCACCTGCTGGCGTCGATGTACTACACGGTGCCCGCGCCGAAGGCCTTCGCGACGTTCGGTGAGCTGACGCAGCTGGCCGGGGTGTTCGGGTTCACCGAGTGCATCGATCTGCTGGCCGACTACGTGCTGGTGTGCATCGACGAGTTCGAACTCGACGATCCCGGGAACACCACGTTGATCTCGAGGCTGTTGTCGGCGCTGGTGGAGCGGGGTGTGTCGATCGCGGCGACGTCGAACACGCTGCCCGAGCAGCTGGGGGAGGGCCGCTTCGCCGCGCAGGACTTCCTGCGTGAGATCAACACGCTGGCAAGTATTTTCACCACCATTCGGATCGAGGGCCCGGACTACCGGCACCGTGGTCTGCCGCCGGCGCCGGAGCCGCTCAGCGATGTGGAGGTGGCCGCGCGGGCGGCCGAGGTGCCCGGCGCGACGCTCGACGACTTCGACGAGCTGTGCGCGCATCTGGCGAGCATGCATCCGTCGCGTTATCTCACGTTGATCGAAGGGGTGCGGGCGGTGTTCCTCACCGGGGTGCGGCCGCTCGACGATCAGAATGTGGCGCTGCGGCTGGTGTCGCTGACCGACCGGCTCTACGACGCCGGCATTCCGGTGGTGGCGTCAGGGGCCAAGCTGGACACCATCTTCAGCGACGAGATGCTCGCCGGCGGATTCCGCAAGAAATATCTGCGGGCGATGTCGCGGCTGTTGGCGCTGACCGCCGCCGGTCACAACGGGCGGATCATCACGTAGTCGTTCTCGACCTGGTCGCCGAGCCGGAACGTGCGGGTGCCGGCGACGGTGAACCCGTGTCTGGTGTAGAAGCGCCGGGCGCGGTGGTTGTGCTGGTTGACGCCCAGCCACAGGCAGGTGGCGCCCAGTTCGGCGGCCCAGGCCAGCGCCGTCGTCATCAACGCGCCGGCCGCGCCGCGGCCGTGGTGTTCGGGCAGCACGTACAGCTTGGACAGCTCCACCGCCGGCTGCTCCGGCACCGCGCGCCGCGCCTGCGGGTCGTCGGGCCGGCCACGGATCAACATGGCGTAGCCGATGACGGCGCCCGCATCGTCGCGGGCGGCCAGCACCACCCGGTCCGGGTCGTCCAGGTATTCGGCGAACCGCTGCTCGGAGAGGTTCTCGGTGATGAACGCCTCGATGTTCTGCGGGCTCACCGCGGGCGGACACGCCAGCGGGAAGGTGCGCCGGGCCACCTCGGCGAGTTCGGCGGCGTCGGCCGCACCGGCCGGCTGGACCGTCACGGCTCTCCCGTCACAGATTCCATTGCGCCAGATGGAATCCCGTCGTCCGGTCGATCAACACCACATTGCTGACCAGGTCGCGGTAGCAGTCCCACCAGACCCCGCCAGTGACCGTGGATCCGGCCGGTGCGTTCAGCAGCGCCAGTCGCAGGTCGTCGGGTGCGTCGGTGTTGCGCGGCTCGTACGCGTCACCGGTCGGGGTGACGCCGCGGAAGGAGAACACCGTCGACAGCAGGTGTGCCATCGGCACCCGGATCGGGTGCACGGTGACGTCGGCGCGCCACACCTCGTGCCGCGGCGGGCGGGGCGGGTAGCCGAAGCCGGGCGGGACCGGCGACGGCAGCACCCGGTGCACGGTGACGTCGACGACGAGCCCCTCGTATTCGACGCGCAGGGTGTCGCCGATGCGCCCGATCGGACTGTCGGCCGCGGTGGCCGGGCCGGCCACCACACCGCCGAGCACCGTCAGGCCCGCGATCAGTGCCACCAACCACCGCCGTATCCGCGTCATCGGCCCTCCTTGTGTGTGTCTGGCATGATGACACACCCCGTCGGCCCGGTCACCGCGCCGCGTCAGGCTTGGTCGGACAGCAGCTTCTCCAGCTTGCCGAGTTGCGCCTTGTAGCCCCACTTCATGCCGAACGCCGCCATTTTGGCCTTCGGCCCGATCCTGCTGATGGTGATGTGCATTCGCACCGTGGTGGATCCGTCGTTTCCGGTGAGGGTGATGTCGTTGGTGTGGTGGATCGTGGTTCCCTCCTCCTCACCCTCGGTCCAGGACCGCGCGTCGTAGGTGAGCCGGGTGGGCCGCTCGATGTGGGTGAAGGTGCCCGACATCGGCCACCGGGTGCCCTGGTACTTGCCCATCTCCGGGCCGGCTTCCATCACGATGTGGAGGGCGCCGCCGACCCGCAGGTCGACGTCGCATTCGGGGACGAAGGTCTTCTCCGGGCCCCACCACTGCCGCAGCATGTCGGGTTCTGTCCATGCCCGCCATACGGTGTCGATCGGCGCCCGGTAGGAGCGTTCCAGGTTGAGCACCTTGGTCTTCTTGAACATCTGCAGGATCATGTTGCGCTCCCTGCTCGGTCAGCGGTCCGGGTCGACGTCATCAGCAGTCCCTTCGGGTGTGATCGATTCGAGGAACTCGCCCAGGCTGTCCAGGCGGGCTTCCCACACCTGCTCGAACGATTCGGCCCAGCGGCCGATCTGCTCGAACGGCGCGGCTTCGAGGCGGTAGATCCGCTGCCGAGCCCGGGCCTCGCTGGTGACGATGCCCGAATCAGCCAGTACCCGAAGGTGTTTGCTGACCTGCGGCTGACGGATACCGAGCGCCTCGGCGATCTCGCCCACCGAGTGTGGCCCGGCCCGCAGCAGTTCGACGATCCGCAGCCGGCTCGGCTCGCCGAGCGCCCCGAAGATCGTCGCCTGCACGCATGTCAACCTAACCGCCTCGACATATTCCCGTCAAGGAATATGTGAGTTGCGATCGGCGTCAGCGCTTCGGTGTCAGCGAATCGAGGATGCGCACCAGGTCCCTCTCGGTGCGGTCCTTGGTGATGCCGGCGGTGTGCAACGGACCCTCCCCGTCCTCGTGTTCGAGCAGTGCCAGCAGGATGTGTTCGGTGCCGACGTAGTTGTGCCCCAACCGAAGTGCCTCCCGCACGGTGAGCTCCAGAACCTCGCGGGCCGCCGCGTTGAACGGGATCAGCTTCGGGACGTCGGCGCTGCGGTCCGGCAGCCGGATCGCGCCCCGCAGGCTCACCGGATCGACGCCCTGGGCGTCGATCAACCGGACCGCGAGGGCGTCGGCGTCATCGAGCATGCCGAGCAGCAGGTGCTCCGGGCCGATCTCGGGATTGCCGGCGTCGTGGGCGCGATTCTGGGCGCCGACGACGACGTTGCGCGCCCGCGGGGTGAATCGGTTGAAGCCGTCGTGGGGGTCCAGCGGGGCGGTGCCGGTCTTGGGGACGAACCGCTTCTGGGCGGCCTGCTTGCTGACGCCCATGCTGCGGCCGATGTCGGTCCAGGAGGCCCCGGATCGGCGGGCCTGATCGACGAAATGCCCGATGAGGTGGTCGGCGAGGTCGCCGAGCGCCTCGGCGGTCAGCACCGCGGTGGCCAGTTGTTCCAGCGGTTCGCTGTGCACCGTGGTGATCGCGTTGATCAGGTCGTCGAGTCGCACCGGAGCGGTGATGCGGGTCGGTTCGGTCATATCGTCAACCGTAGGTTGACGATATTGATACGTCAACCCTGGGTTGACGATTTGATGCCGAGATTGGGGTGGGCGCGGAACGGGAACACTTGTTACCGTCGAGTTGGTTCCAGGGTCGGGGGACTCCGACGAAGGGAAACGCCCATGAACCTGAAGAAAATTGCCGCAGGTGGGGCGATGGCCGGGGCGCTCGCGTTCGGCGCGCTGGGCTTCGGCGCCGGTGCCGCCCAGGCGGGTCCGCATCCTCATTGGCCGTGGCCGAACCCACCCGGGCCGGGGATTCTCCCGCCGCCGGGCCACATCGGCCATATCACCGGCGTTCCGCCGGGTCATTGGCATGTCGGGCCGGTGAAGATCAACCCCGGCTGGGTCAACCACCTGTAATCCGAAACAACCACGACCGGGAACGGCCGCCGCGAATTCTCGCGGCGGCCGTTCGCGTTGCGGGTGGCCGGCAGGCGGTCCACCGATCACACGACCGCGTTTGACCTGTCGGGTGCCGGGTAGTTACTCGATGTCGTTTCATGACGACGAATGTGAGAAGCGTCGGGAAGTCGGGGACTAAGGAGCAAGGCAGATGGTTACGTTCAATCGGCGTGGCGGAGTTCTGGGTGCCCTCGCAGGGGGTGTCCTCCTGGTGTCGGCCACCATCGCGATTCCGACAGCGGCTGCGCAACCCCAGTGCACCGCAGCGGGTTTGAGCAGTGCTCTGGGCACGGTGTCGTCGGCGACGGGGAACTTCCTGTCCAGCCACCCGGAGGCCAATGAGGTGATCACCAATGCCGGCGCGCTGCCCGACGGGGAAGCCGAGAACGCCATTCGCCAGTACTTCGTCGCCAATCCGGGGGAGTGGGCCGAGTTGCAGTCGATCGCCACCCCGCTGCGCAATCTGCGTCAGCAGTGCGACGTCGACGTGGCGCCGGCGCAGATCGCCCGGCTGTTCGACGCGATGGCCAGTTAGGTTCGCGGTGCGCTCGTCACCGGTTTCTCAGAACCAGGCCTTGGCGAGCAACTCCAGCGAGCGGTCGCGCACGGCCGGGTCGTGGGCGTAGGTGACCGTGATGAGCTCGTCGGCGCCGGTGCGGGCCACGAACTCGTCCAGTTGCGCCTTGACGGTCGGCGGTGAGCCGACCGCCTTGATCCGCAGCATGGGCTCGTTGCCGCCGCCCTGCGCGGCGAGGGTGTCCGGGTCCACCGGCGGCTGGATCTTTCGGCGCAGGTTGTGTTTGAGGTCCAGGAACATCTGTTCGACCACGGTGAACTGACGCCGCGCTTCCTCGTCGGTGTCGGCGACCATGACATTGATGCCCGCCATCACGCGGGGCCGGTCGATCTGCGCGGTCGGCGCTTCGGTGCTGAACATCTCCCGGTAGGTGCGGAGGGCCGCATCGAGCTGGTCGGGGGCGAAGTGCGAGGCGACCGCGAACGGCAAGCCCAGCTGGGCGGCGATCGCCGCGCCGTTGACGGTGGAGCCGAGCACCCAGATCGGCACCCGGGTCCCGGCGGACACCGCTGACACGATCGGCATGCTGTGCGCGGTGCCGGTGTCGCTGAACCAGCCCTGCAGGTCGTAGATGTTGCGGGCGAAATCCTGCGGTTCGGCCGACGAGCGGCTGAGCGCGCGGGCGGTCATCATGTCCGTGCCCGGGGCGCGGCCCAGGCCGAGGTCGATCCGGTCGCCGTGGATGTTGGCCAGCGTGCCGTACTGTTCGGCCACCATCAGCGACGCGTGGTTGGGCAGCATCACCCCGCCGGCGCCGACCCGGATCCGCTCGGTGACCGTGGCGGCCTGCGAGATGAGCAGCGCGGTGGCGCTGGCCGCCAGGTTCGGGGTGTTGTGGTGCTCGGCGAACCAGAGCCGGTGATAGCCGAGTTGATCGGCCAGGCGGGCCGAGTTCATCGACGCGGCGATGGCGTCGCGGGCAGTGGAGCCCTCCGAGATCGGGACCAGGTCGAGGATGCTCAGGGGCACAGACAATGACAAGTTCCTGTCGCTAGCGGAAATCAGTACCTCTACGAGCTAACAGTTTCGGCGCGGCGGGTTATTCCGGGGGCGTCGCGGGTTTGAAGATCGAGTACCCCGTCTGCGCAGGGCGGGCTGCATCGAAGCGGGTTGTATCGAGGAGGTCGCATCGTGAGCGGCGGCCGTCGCCGCCGACGATGAGGACGTTGACACCTCGCCTTGCTGACCGAGGCGGCCGAACAAACGGCCGAGCCGGCCCTGGCTCGCAACAGTGAGGATCAGGACGAGACGGTCTCGACATGCCGATACGTCAGCGCGATTGACGGCGCCCACGGCGTGGAAACCGGCACGACCGTCGGTGCGGGTCCGGGCGCGCGTGGTGCTCAACGAGGGCACCATCTACGACGGCGACCCGGAGACCGGGGAGCAGACCGAACGGTGGAGGCGGACTCCGATCTTCTGCCCAAAGAAAATTTTGGGTAGCATCGGTGAATGGGTACGAGGGAGGAGCTGTCATGAGAGGTGTGCGGGACAAGGGCGGGCGTGTGGCGGCCGACGATCCGTTGTCAGCCCACCGGATGAAGCTCCTGGGTGAAGCGTTCACGCAGACGCAGTTGGCGAAGCTGGTCGGAGTGAGCCCGTCACAAACCTCAAGGTGGACCTCCGGCGAGGAGCGTCCCAGTCCCTCCGCGGCCCCCGCCCTCATCGACCTCGAACACGTCTATGCGAGAGCTCGACTGGTGTGGGGTAGCGAAACGGCGCGCATCTGGATGGAGAGCAGCAACGCATTCCTTGCCGGCGCCCGCCCCCTGGACGTACTCCGCACGGAAGGCCCGGGCCGAGTTCTCGAAGCGCTCGATGCCGAGATGTGGGGCGGAGCCGCCTGAGTGCTGGTCTATCGGGTCTTCCCTTACCTGCCGAAGGCCGAACCGGGCGAGCCCGGACACCCGCTCTACGAACACCAGCCTCAACGCGGCAGCAGAGCCGATCATCCGGACTATTACGTCTGGTATGTCACCCGCGAACCCGACGCCGCCTGCGGAGAGGTGTTCGGGAACCTCGCCGTCTGGGGCGATTCGATGTTCGATTTCCCCGCCGTGCCCGGCGCGCGCCGCGCGCTGGGCACCTACAGATTGCCGGATGATCTGCGGATCTGCGATCTGGATGATCCCCGCCGCCTGGTGGAACTGGGGCTGCGGCCCACGCAGGTGGTCACACGCAACCTTGCTGTGACTTCGGAGTGGGCACATCGGATATGGTCCGAGCGGTTCGACGGCGAGCGGAGATGGCAGGCGGTGCAGTGGTGGTCCTTCCACCGGCCGACCTGGAGGGTGATCGCCAGTTGGGAGAGGCCCACCTTCGTCGAATGCGAGCCGCTCAGTGCCAGCCATCCAGCGGTGGTCGCCGCGGCCGACAGTCTCAACCGGCCACTGTGACACTCTGACGCGAGAAGCGCTGTGGTGGTGCAGTCGCCGCCTA
>Ga0079224_100002656_pt1 | contig 21941 bp, 27 predicted proteins | sample Stecom2015_FD_80414 | JGI IMG/M metagenome (GOLD analysis project Ga0079224, IMG submission 80414) | Agricultural soil microbial communities from Utah to study Nitrogen management - Steer compost 2015 | ecosystem: Environmental > Terrestrial > Soil > Agricultural land | place: USA: Utah...
CGAGCCCGCTCCCGTCCTCTCGGCCCGCCACGGCAACCGCATCCTGCTCAAGCGGGAAGACCTCCAGCCGGTCTTCTCCTTCAAGCTGCGCGGCGCCTACAACAAGATGGCGAGCCTCGGCCCGAAGGAACTCGCGCGGGGCGTCATCACGGCGTCGGCCGGCAACCATGCGCAGGGCGTGGCGCTCGCCGCGCGCACGCTGGGTTGCCGGGCGGTGATCGTGATGCCGGTCACCACGCCCCAGCTCAAGATCGATGCCGTCGCCTCGCATGGCGCCGAGATCGTCCTGCACGGCGAGTCCTACAGCGACGCCTCCCTGCACGCACAGGAGCTCCAGGCGCGCGAGGAGCTCACCTACGTGCACGCCTTCGACGATCCCGACGTCATCGCCGGGCAGGGCACGATCGGCATGGAGATCCTGCGCCAGCACCAGGGCCCGATCGAGGCCATCTTCGTGCCCATCGGCGGCGGCGGGCTCATTTCCGGGATCGCCGCCTACGTCAAGCAGATCAAGCCCGAGATCCGCATCGTGGGCGTCCAGACCGTCGACTCCGACGCGATGGCGCGCTCCGTCAGGGCCGGCCGGCGGGTCGAGCTCCACGACGTGGGGCTTTTTTCCGACGGGACGGCGGTGAAGAAGGTCGGCGCCGAGACCTGCCGGCTCGTGCGCCACTTCGTGGACGAGATCATCACGGTGGACACCGACGCGGTCTGCGCCGCGATCAAGGACGTGTTCACCGATACGCGCTCGATCCCGGAAGCGGCCGGAGCGCTCGCGATCGCCGGGGCCAAGGCCTACGTCGCGCGCGAGGGCATCCGCGACCGGACCCTCGTCACGATCGTCAGCGGCGCCAACATGCAGTTCGACCGGCTGCGCTTCGTCTCCGAACGGGCCGAGATCGGCGAACAGCGCGAGGCCGTGTTCGCGGTCACCATCCCGGAGGAGCGCGGCAGCTTCCGCCACTTCTGCGAGCTGCTCGGCTCGCGCAACATCACCGAGTTCAACTACCGGATCGCAGACTCGACCGATGCCCACATTTTCGTGGGCATCCAGATCGCCGCCCGCGAGGAGGCGGTGCGCATCGCGGGCAGCTTCGAGCAGGCGGGCTTCAAGGTCATCGACCTCACCGACGACGAGATGGCGAAGACCCACCTGCGCCACATGGTGGGTGGGCGCTCGCCGCTCGCCCATGACGAGCGGGTGTTCCGGTTCGAGTTCCCGGAACGGCCGGGTGCGCTGATGCGCTTTCTCCAGCAGATGCGCCCGGACTGGAACATCTCACTCTTCCACTACCGCAACCACGGCGACGACTCCGGCCGCGTCCTGGTCGGCATGCAGGTGCCCGGCAACAGCCGGACGGCATTGCGCCGGTTCCTCGACACCCTGGGCTATCGCTACTGGGACGAAAGCGACCACCCGGCGTATCGCCTCTTCCTGGGCAACGGCCAGTAGCGGTGAGCGATCGGCGCACCACCCGAGCGATGGCGCACCAGGCGGTGCGGCACGACTGGCTGGTGCTCGTGGTCGCGCTCTCGCTCCTCGCGATCCTCCTCGGCGCCGGGCCGGCCGGCTCGGCCGGCGGCCAGCTGCCCCACGTCGACGGCCTGTTCCTCGAGCTGGCGAGCCGGCTCGCGGGATCGGCGCCCGAGGGTGGCGCGACGGCCGCGTCCGACGGGCGGGCGGCGCTGGCGGCCGCGGGGCTCGAGCGCCTGGGCGCACTTCCCTCGGCAGGCCTGTCGGTGGCGCTGGTCCTCGCCACGATGCTGGGGCTGTACCGAGTCCGGCCCGGCCGCCCCACCGCCGGCGTGATCCTGCTCGCACTGCTCGCCTGCCTGGCGGTCGCGGTAGCGGGCATCGTGGTCCATGCGCGCTGGTGGCCGCCTGCGGGGACCATGGCCGCGTTGCTCGTCGCCGTCCCGCTCTGGAACTGGCGCCGCCTGGCGGTGGCCACGCGGGCGCTGGCGGCCGAGGCGGACACCCTGCGCCATGCACCCGATCTGCTGCCGCCGTCCGTGCGCCACCACCCGACCGAGGCGGTCGCCCGCGAGCTCCAGCCCCTCCAGGATGCGGCGGCACGGATCCGCACCCTGCGCCGCCTCCTGCATGCCCTGATCGACAAGCTCCCCCACCCCGCGATCGTCACCAACGGCGCCGGGGCGGTGCTGCTGTCGAACCGGGTGGCGCGCACGGCATTCGCCTCGATGCCGATCGAGGAACAGTCGATCGTTCCCTGGCTGCGGGTGGAATTCGGCGACCATGCCGGCCTCGCCCACCTGCCGCCGGCCGACGGGCCGGGGCTGCACGGGGTGGAGGCCATCGACCGAAACGGCCGGCACTGGCTCGCCGACATCGACCATGCTCGCGAGCCCGCGCTGCCGCTGGTGTACCTCATCCAGTTCACCGACATCACGCCGCTGCGGCTGGCCGAAAGCGCCCGCAGCGCCATGCTCGAGCGATTCGGCCGGGAGCTCAGGGCGGCGGTCGAGCCGCTGCTCGAGGCGCTCGGACAGGCGCACCAGCGCGACGGGCGGCCGGAATGGGCGAACGCGGTCGAGGCCCATGCGCGCCGGATCCTGGCCATCGCCGATGCCGCCGCGGGGGAACGGCTCCGGGAACCCCGGGCGGGGCGCGTCGCGGCCCTGCCGAAATCCGGCCGGAATAGACCCCCCCCAATGGACTGAGGGCCCCTTGCAGCGATACAATCGCTGCAAATTCAATCGCTTATGCAGATCGTCACACTAGGGCTCAACCACACGACGGCGCCGGTCGCGCTGCGCGAAAAGGTGGCATTTACCGCCGAGATCGTCGGCGACGCCTTGCGCGACCTCAGTCGCTCGGTGCGTTCGCTCGCCCCGGAATCGGCGATCCTCTCCACCTGCAACCGCACCGAGATTTACTGCGCGACGCAGGCGCCCGACGAGCTCCAGCCCGCGCTGTCGGAATGGCTCGCCACCCGCCAGGGCCTGCCCGGCGAATCGATCGAGAACCATCTCTACAAGCTGCCCGGCGACGCAGCGGTCCGCCACGCATTCCGGGTCGCCTCCGGCCTCGACTCCATGGTGCTGGGCGAACCGCAGATCCTCGGCCAGATGAAGGAGGCCGCGCGCGTGGCGCAGCAGGCCGGAGCCATGGGCACCCACCTGCACCAGCTCTTCCAGCGCAGCTTCGCCGTCGCCAAGGAGGTGCGCACGAGCACCGAGATCGGCGCCCATTCGGTCTCGCTCGCGGCCGCGGCGGTGCGCCTGGCGAAGCGCATCTTCGAGGACCTGCGCGAATGCTCGGTGCTGTTCATCGGCGCCGGCGAGATGATCGAACTGGCGGCCACGCACTTCGCCGCGCAGCATCCCCGCGCCATCGCGATCGCCAACCGCAGCGCCGAGCGCGGCGAGCGGCTCGCCAGGCGTTTCGGCGGCCGGGCGATTCCCCTCGCCGAGGTCTCCGAGGGCCTGCATGCGTTCGACATCGTCGTGTCCTGCACGGCCAGCACGCTGCCGATCATCGGCCTCGGCATGGTGGAGCGCGCCACCAGCGCGCGTCGGCGGCGGCCGATGTTCATGGTCGATCTCGCGGTGCCGCGCGACATCGAGCCCGAGGTCGCGCGGCTCGACGACGTCTTCCTGCACACCATCGACGACCTCGGCCGCGTGGTGCGCACGGGCATCGAGACGCGCCAGGCGGCGGTCTCCCAGGCGGAGGCCATCATCGAGACGCGCGTGGACGCCTTCATGAAGTGGCTCGCGGGCCGGCGCCTCGTGCCGGTCATCCGCGATATCCGCGAACGGGCCGAGGCGATCCGCGACGCCGAGCTCGAACGGGCCCGGCGCCAGCTGGCGCGGGGCGAATCCCCCGAGCGCGTGCTCGAGATGCTCGCCAACGGCCTGTCGGCGAAGTTCCTGCACGGCCCCGTGTCGCTGCTGCAGGACTCGCCCGACCAGCGCGACAGCCTGCTGCCGCTCGTCGACCGGCTGATCCCCTCCCCTGGCGCGCCCGCCGGCGAAAAGAAGCGCGACCGATGAATCCCTCGATGCTGGCGCGGCTCGAGGACCTCGAGCAGCGACTCTCCGAGGTGAACCAGCGGCTCGCCGACGAAGAAGCCACGCGCGACATGGACACCTTCCGCCGGCTCGCGCGCGAGCAGCGCGAGCTCGCCGAGGTCGTGGAGCATCTCGAGGCCTGGCGCCAGGCCCTGCGCGATGCCGAGACGGCTCGCCAGATGCGCGACGATCCCGACATGCGCGAGTTCGCCGACGAGGAACTCGCGCTGGCCGAACGCCGGATCGAGGACGAGACGAACGAGCTGCGCCGCCTGCTGCTGCCCACGGACCCGGACGACGATCGCAACGTCTTCGTCGAGATCCGCGCGGGCACCGGGGGCGACGAGTCGGCGCTCTTCGCCGGCGACCTGCTGCGGATGTACACGCGCTACGCCGAGCATCGGGGCTGGCGCGTCGAGCTGGTCTCGGAAAACCCGTCCGAACTGGGAGGCTACCGCGAGGTCATCGCCCGGATCTCGGGCGACCGTGTCTATGCGCGCCTGAAGTTCGAGTCGGGCGGGCACCGGGTGCAGCGCGTGCCGGAGACCGAGGCGCAAGGGCGCATCCATACGTCCGCCTGCACCGTCGCCGTGATGGCCGAGGCCGACGAGGCGACCGACCTGCACATCGACCCCGAGGATCTGCGCATCGACGTCTTCAGGGCCTCGGGCGCCGGCGGCCAGCACGTGAACAAGACGGAATCGGCGGTGCGCATCACCCACCTGCCGACCGGCATCGTGGTGGAATGCCAGGACGACCGCTCCCAGCACCGCAACCGGGACCGCGCGATGAAGGTGCTCGCGGCGCGGCTCAAGGACCTGCGCGACCGCGAGGAGCAGGCCCGCGAGGCGGCGCACCGGCGCTCGCTGATCGGCTCGGGCGACCGTTCGGAGCGCATCCGGACCTACAACTTCCCCCAGGGACGCGTGACGGACCACCGGATCAACCTCACGCTCTACAAGATCGAGCGCATCATGAATGGCGAGCTCGACGAACTCATCGACGCCTTGCAGGCGGCGCACCAGGCCGAGCAGCTCGCGGAGCTCGCCGACGGCGCCTCGGCCTGAAGTCGCCGGCCCCGACATCCCGCATCGATCGACCACCCGGATGACCACGCCCCCCAACCCGCTGCTGTCGCGCGGCTTCGACCGGCTCCAGCCCTACACCCCCGGGGAGCAGCCGCGCGTCGCCAACCTGCTCAAGCTCAACACCAACGAGAATCCCTACGGGCCCTCGCCCGCCGTCATCGACGCCATACGGCAGGCCACCGACGACTCGCTGCGGCTGTATCCCGATCCCGCGTCGAACCGGCTGCGCGAGGCGATCGCGCGGCGCCACGGCCTCGAGCCGTCGATGGTGTTCGTCGGCAACGGCTCCGACGAGATCCTCGCCCATGCCTTCAGGGCCTTCTTCGTGCAGGACAGGCCGCTGCTGCATCCGGACATCAGCTACAGCTTCTATCCCGTCTATTGCACCTTCTTCGGGATCGAAGCGATCCGGGTACCGCTCGACGAGCGCTTCCGGATCCGCCTCGCCGACTACGAGCGCGAGAACGGCGGCATCGTCTTCGCCAATCCCAATGCCCCGACCGGCATCGCCGTGTCGCTTGCCGAACTGGAAGCGCTCCTGCGCGCCAACCGTGAATCGGTCGTGCTGGTCGACGAGGCCTATGTGGACTTCGGCGGCGAGAGCGCCGTCGGCCTCGTGCGCCGGTACCCCAACCTGCTGGTGGTCCAGACCTTGTCCAAGTCGCGCTCGCTCGCCGGTCTGAGGGTCGGCTTCGCGATCGGCGATCCCGGCCTCGTGGCCGCGCTCGAGACGGTCAAGGGCAGCTTCAACTCCTATCCCCTCGACCGGCTGGCCCAGGCGGCGGCGGTCGCCGCCATCGAGGACGAGGCCTGGTTCCGGGACACCTGCCAGCGCGTGGTCGATGCCCGCGAGGCGCTTGCCGCAGGGCTGCTCGATCTCGGGTTCGAGGTGCTGCCCTCGGCCACGAACTTCCTGTTCGCTCGCCACCCCTCCGTACCCGGCGCCGAGCTCTTCGACGGCCTTCGCCGCGAGGGCATCCTGGTGCGGCGCTTCGATGCCCCGCGCATCGACCAGTTCCTGCGGATCACCGTCGGCACGCCCGCGCAGTGCCAGCGCCTGCGCGACACGCTGGAAAGGCTTCTTGGGCGACAGGGCTGAACGCGGCGGACGCCCCGCCGACTGCGCCGACGCGCTGGTCGCGGCCAGCGGCCTGCCCCGGCTCGAGGCCCGCGCACTGCTCGAGGCGGCCACCGGCCGCGACCGCAGCTGGCTGGTGGCCCATGGCGACGAGCCCCTGCCGTTCGCGGCGGTCGGGGAGTTCCTGCGGCTGGCGGCGCTTCGGCGCGCCGGCCGGCCGCTCGCCTACCTGCTCGGCGAGCGGGAGTTCCGCGGCCGGATGTTCCGGGTGGACGACGCGGTCCTGATCCCGCGCCCGGAGACGGAGGGCCTCGTGGACTGGGCACTGGAGCTGCCGGGGCCGCGCGTGGTGGACCTGGGTACGGGCAGCGGCGTCATCGCCATCAGCCTCGCGCTCGAGCGTCCGGACTGGACGGTCGTCGGGGTGGATGCAAGCGCGCGGGCGCTGGCGACCGCCCGGGCCAATGCCATCCGGCTCGGCGCCCGCGTCGAATGGCGCCAGGGGGACTGGTGGACGGCGCTCGCCCCCGGTTCGAAGTATGATCTTGTGGTATCGAATCCGCCCTACATCGCCGCCGGCGACGAGCACCTGGCCCGCGGGGACCTCCCCCACGAACCCGCCATGGCGCTGGTCTCCGGGGAAACCGGCCTCGAGGCGATCCGCACGATCATCGCCCGCGCCCCGCAGTGGCTGGCACCCGGTGGATGGCTGCTGCTGGAGCACGGCCACGACCAGGCGGACGCAGTGGCCGGCCTGATGCGGGCCGCGGGCTTCGTGGACGTCACGGTCCGGCGCGACCTGGCGGGGCTGGAACGGCTTTGCGGCGGTCGCCGACCCGACCGCCGCGCATAGGCGACACCGCCCGCTCCGGCGGCGGGCGCTCATTCAGGAAACACGGCTATGGACGCGAAGGAATTCATCACCAAGACGATCTCCGAGAACCCGATCGTCCTCTTCATGAAAGGCGACGCCAACTTCCCGCAATGCGGCTTCTCGGGCCGCGCGGTGCAGATCCTCAAGGCATGCGGCGTGAAGGACATCGTCACGGTCGACGTGCTGGCCGACGACGAGGTCCGGCAGGGAATCAAGGACTACTCCAACTGGCCCACGATCCCGCAGCTCTACATCAACGGCGAGTTCATCGGCGGCTCGGACATCCTGTACGAGATGTACCAGTCGGGCGAACTCCAGGGGATGCTCGAGCCGTACAAGGCCTGATCGCGGCCCGACGCGCCGGCGGCCCGGCCGCCTTTCCGGCCGCTACAATCGGCGCATGAGCCGCAAGACGATCGTCCTCGCGATGACCGGAGCCTCGGGCGCCTGCTACGGGGTCCGGCTCCTGGAGCGGCTTCGCGAGGAGGTCGGCGCCAGGGTCCACCTGGTGGTCACGCCGGCGGGCTGGATGAACGTCGAGCACGAGCTCGGCCTCGGGCGCGAGGCGGTCGAGGCGCTTGCCGACGAAGTCCATCCGGCGCGCGACATCGGCGCTTCCATCGCGTCGGGCTCCTTCCCGACCAGCGGCATGATCGTCGCGCCCTGCTCGATGCGCACGCTGGCCGCCATCGCCCACGGGCTGTCCGACAATCTCGTCACCCGGGCCGCGGACGTCACCCTCAAGGAGCGCCGGCCGCTCGTCCTCATGACGCGCGAGGCCCCCCTCAACCTGGCCCACCTGCGCAACATGTGCTCGGTCACCGAAATGGGCGGAATCGTCTTCCCGCCGGTACCGGGCTTCTACAACCGGCCCGCCGACATCGCAGCCATGGTCGACGAGACCTGCGGCCGGGTTCTCGACCTGCTCGGCATTGAAACGCCATCGGCGCCGCGATGGCGCGGCCTCGTGGCCGAGCGCAAACCAGGGGAAACGCCATGAAGATCCTCGTCGCCATAGACGGCTCCGCACCCTCGCTCGCCGCGCTCAGGTTCGCGATCGGGCTCATCGGCAAGACGACCGAACCGGGCTCGATCGGCCTCGTCGCCGTGCGCGACGACACCGGCCTTCGCAGCGCCAGCCGGGTCGTCGGGCGCAAGGCGATCGAGGAGTACCTCCGGGAGCAGTCGGAGGCCGACCTCGTCGAGGCTCGCAAGCTGATCGAGGCCACCGACATCCCGCACGAGACCATCTACCGCACGGGACGCCCGGAGGTCGAGATCTGCGCCGTGGCGACCGAGGACGGCTACGACATGATCGCCATGGGCTCGAAGGGCCGCGCCGGGCTCGGCGACCTGCTCATCGGGTCGGTGGCCCAGCGCGTCAGCGCGATGGCCAAGCAACCGGTCGTCCTCGTCAAGTAGCGCAAGGAGATTTCGATGAGCATCCTGGTCGGCTGGCTGATCAGCGCACTGTGCCTGCTGGTGCTGCCCTACATCGTCCCGGGCGTGGAAATCGACAGCTTCCTGACGGCGCTGGTGGGGGCCCTGGTCATCGGCCTGCTCAATGCGCTGATCCGCCCGATCCTGATCCTCCTGACCTTGCCGATCACCATCCTGACCCTCGGGCTGTTCGTGTTCGTCATCAATGGCCTCGTGTTCTGGGTGGTGGCCCGCTTCCTCGAGGGCTTCCACATCGACAGCTTCGGCTGGGCCATCGTGGCGGCGATCGTCTACAGCCTGATCAGCTGGGCGCTCAACAGCCTGCTCTTCCGGCAGCGCTTCGGCGCCTGAAGCGAACGACGGCCCGTCCGGGCCTTCCCGCGGAATCGGTCACGGGCGGGCCCCGGCCCGCGGCCGATAATCCGACCAGCGGTCGCGATCGCGCTACGAGCGGTCGTCGGGACAAGGCGCGGAGCGCGGGCCGGCGGAAGCCAGCCCCGAGCCCGCGGGAGCATGCGGAGGCAAGGATGGACGACGCAGCCGACAAGGGACACAAGTTCGATTTCGACGACTGGGCGGAGCTATACCGGCGCGACCCGGCCGCCTTTGAGGCGCGCCGCCAGGCCGTGCTCGCGCTCGAGATCGCCAAGGCCGGGCCGGTGGCCGCGCCCGCGAGGCACTCCCTGCGCAAGCTGGACCAACTGCTCGAGGGCAAGAGCGACGAGGAGCGCGTGCGCCAGTCGATGATCTGGATGGTCGCGTCGATGCGCCAGCTGAGCGAGAAGCTCACCCGCCTGGGCGACGCGGTGGACGAGATGCAGGCTCGGGCGAGCCGCGCCGGGAGCCTCGGCATTCCCCGGCGCTAGGGCCGAACGCCCCGGCGGGGGCATGCGAACGAGATGGTGCCGGCTATCCGACTCGAACGGATGACCTACCGCTTACAAGGCGGTTGCTCTACCAACTGAGCTAAGCCGGCGGAAAACCGGAATCCTACTTCACCCGCTTGAGCCGTGGCCGGCGCCGCGGCGGGGGCCGGTCGCCCGGGTCGTCCCCTTCGGAACCGCCCGCGTCGTCGCCGTCGGCATCGTCGTCGACGGGCGCCGGCGACGGCACGACCGAGAGCGCCGGCCGGCTCTCCTCCGGCTCCGCCGGCGCGGGTTCGGTCGTCACGTCCCGGCGCGACCGGAGATCGACCTCGAACGCCATGCCGTGGCCGTTCTCGCGGGCGTAGATCGCGCTGACGTTCGCCACCGGGATGGACAGCTGGCGCGCCACGCCACCGAACCGCGCCTGGAACTCGATGAGCTCGTTCCCCATGACCAGGCCGTTGGTGGCTGCCGGCGAAACGTTGAGCACGATCTCCCCGTTGACCACGTGCTCGGGCGGCACCATCGTGTTCTCGTCGACGACGACCGAAAGGTAGGGGGTATACCCCTGGTCACGGCACCATTCGTAGATGGCGCGAATCAGGTAGGGCTTGGTCGAGGTGCCGATCATCGATACTCCGGTTGGGCGCCGCTCAGCGACGCATGACCTTCTCGGACGGGGTCAGGGCCTCGATGTAGGCCGGACGCGAGAAGATCCGCTCGGCATAGCGCAGCAGCGGCGCCGCTGTCTTGGGCATGTCGATGCCGTAGTGGTCGAGGCGCCAGAGCAGGGGCGCGATCGCCACGTCGAGCATCGAGAACTCGTCGCCCAGCATGTACTTGTTCTTGATGAAGATCGGCGTGAGCTGCGTGAGCCGGTCGCGGATCTGCTGGCGCGCGTCGGCCAGGACCTTCGTGTTCTCCCGGGTCTGGTCGCGCCGCTCGAGCTGCTGGACGTAGGCGAAGAGCTCGCGCTCGAAGTTGAACAGGAACAGGCGCGCCCGCGCGCGCATGACCGGGTCGGCCGGCATGAGCTGCGGATGCGGGAAGCGCTCGTCGATGTACTCGTTGATGATGTTCGATTCGTAGAGGATCAGGTCGCGCTCGACCAGGATGGGCACCTGGCCGTACGGGTTCATGATCGAGATGTCCTCGGGCTTGTTGTAGAGATCGACGTCGCGAATCTCGAAGTCCATCCCCTTTTCGAACAGTACGAAGCGGCATCGCTGGCTGAAGGGGCAGGTAGTGCCCGAGTACAGGACCATCATGCGAAAGCTCCTATCTACGCGAATCCACTTGCGGAAAAAATACAGGGGTGAGTCCGCATCGAACTCACCCCGGAAAGGCGTGGGCCGGACTCAGCGAACGTCTTTCCAGAATGACCGGTTGAGCACCCATGCGGCCACGAACAGGATGCCGAGGTACAGCAGCACCCAGACCCCGAGCTGGGTCCGCTTGATGGCGGTCGGATCGGACATGTAGGTGAGGTAGGCGACCAGGTCGGCCACGTTCTCGTCGAACTGGGCGCGCGACATGGTGCCGCCCTCGGGGGCGCTCAGCCGCATCGTGCGGCCGACGTGGGGATGCCCCTCGACCGGCTCCGTTTCCTTCGTTGCGACCCCGTCCTTGCCGATCCGGGTGATCTCGCGGACGAACTGGTGGTCGGGTCCGGCCTTGATCTCCTCGATGGTCGCCTGGCGCGTCCCCTGCAGTTCCCACAGCACGTTGGGCATGCCGACGTTCGGGAAGACCGCGTTGTTCCAGCCCGTGGCGGTGGTGCTGTCGCGGTAGTAGGCGCGCAGGTAGGTGTACAGCCAGTCGGCGCCGCTACCGGCCCCGGAGGCCCGCGCGCGGGCGATCACGGAGAGGTCGGGCGGCATGGCGCCGAACCATTCCTTGGCATCGGCCGGACGCATGGCGATGGTCATCGGGTCGCCGACCTTCTCGGCGGTGAACAGCAGGTTCGCCTTGATCTGGTCGTCGTCGAGGCCGATGTCCTTCAGCCGGTTGTAGCGCATGGCCGAGGCGCTGTGGCAGCTCAGGCAGTAGTTCACGAACAGCTTGGCGCCGTTCTGCAGGGCGGCCGGGTCCTTGAGCTTCGCGACCGGGAACGGATCGAGCGGGTAATCCCCATCGCCCGCCGCGAAGGACGCGAGCGGCAGGCTCGCGGCGACGACTACCAGGGCCCGGGAGATGAGGCGTTTGAAAGAGTTGGTCATGAGTATCGTCCCCGTGTCGGCTCAATGGGGCCGGAAGGTGATCCGGTCCGGCACCGGCTTGAACTTCCCGAGGCGGCTCCACCACGGCATGAACATGAAGAACGCGAAGTACACCAGCGTGAAGAACTGGGACAGGCGCTCGCCCACCGGCGACGGGGGCTGCACGCCGAAGTAGCCGAGCACGATGAACGACAGCGCGAACAGGCCGTAGAGCCAGAGCTGCCAGGTCGGACGATAGCGGATCGACTTCACCGGGCTGTTGTCGATCCAGGGCAGCGCGAAGAAGATCAGCACCGACGCGCCCATGGCCACCACGCCCCAGAACTTGGCGTCGAACACGAAGAAGCCGCCGCCGATGACCAGCACCACGAGCGCCGCGATGAGCTTGCCGATGGCGGGCGTGCGCGAGAGCAGCACGAAGAGCAGCCACACCACCAGGAACGGCAGCAGGCCCCAGATCGTGAACTCCTCGGTGACCGCGCGCAGGATCGAATAGAAGGGCGTGAAGTACCAGACCGGCGCGATGTGCGGCGGCGTCTTCAGCGGATCGGCCGGGATGAAGTTGTTGTACTCGAGGAAGTAGCCGCCGAACTCGGGCGCGAAGAACACCACCGCGGAGAAGACGATCAGGAACCCGACCACGCCGACGATGTCGTGCACCGTGTAGTACGGGTGGAAGGGGATGCCGTCGAGCGGGATGCCGTTTTCGTCCTTGTCCTTCTTGATCTCGATGCCGTCCGGGTTGTTCGAGCCGACTTCGTGGAGCGCGACGAGGTGGGCGACCACCAGGCCGAGCAGCACCAGCGGCACCGCGATGACGTGGAACGAGAAGAAGCGGTTGAGCGTCGCGTCGGAGACGACGAAGTCGCCCCGGATCAGCGTCGAGAGGTCGTCGCCGATGAACGGGATCGCCGAGAACAGGTTGACGATGACCTGGGCGCCCCAGAACGACATCTGGCCCCAGGGCAGCAGGTAGCCCATGAACGCCTCGGCCATCAGGACGAGGAAGATCAGGCAGCCGAAGATCCACACCAGTTCACGCGGCTTGCGGTAGGAGCCGTACATGAGGCCGCGGAACATGTGCAGGTACACCACGACGAAGAACGCCGAGGCGCCCGTGGAGTGCATGTAGCGGATGAGCCAGCCCCACGGGACGTCGCGCATGATGTACTCGACCGACGCGAACGCGACCGGGATGCCCGCCGCGTTCAGCGAGGCGTCGGGCTTGTAGTGCATCACGAGGAAGATCCCGGTGACGATCTGGATCACGAGGACCAGCATCGCCAGCGAGCCGAAGAAATACCAGAAGTTGAAGTTCTTCGGAGCGTAGTACTCCGATACGTGCTGTTTCCAGGTCGACGTCAGCGGAAACCGCTCGTCGATCCAGCCCAGAAGGCCGGTGGTTTCGACTTGTTTTTCGTGCGCCATCTCGATGCTCCTCGCTCGGTCCTCAGTGCCGCGTTCCGCCCCGCGCTGATCAGGCCTTGTCTTCGCCGATCAGCAGCTTGTTGTCGGAAAGGAAGGTGTACGGCGGCACGTCGAGGTTGACCGGCGACGGCTTGTTCTTGAAGACCCGGCCGGCGAGATCGAACGTCGAGCCATGGCAGGGACAGAGGAACCCGCCCTTCCAGTCGTCGGGCAGGGAAGGCTGGGCGCCCGGCGCGAAGCGCTCGGACGGGGAGCAACCGAGATGCGGGCAGATGCCGACCAGCACGAGGATGTCCTTGCGCGCGGAACGCCATTCGTTCTTCGCGTACTCCGGCGTGGGGATCTGGTAGTAGCGGTCGGAGTTCGGATCGGCGAGCTCGGGCGCGAGCCCCTCCAGCGTGGCCACCATCTCGTCGTTGCGCTTGATGATCCAGACCGGCTTGCCCTGCCACTCGACACGCCGCAGCTCGCCGGGCTTCATGCCGGCGATGTCGACCTCGACCGGCGCGCCGGCGGCCTTGGCGCGCTCGGAGGGCGCGAAGCTGGCCACGAAGGGCACCGCCGTCGCAACACCGCCGACGGCACCGATGGCGGCGGTAACGCCGATGACGCCGCGGCGCGACTCGTCGACCGGCTGGATCGAAGCCGGTTTCGGCGCCTTGCCCCCGGGGATTCCCGGGCCCGAGGCGGTGGCCAGTTTGTTCGGATCGCTCATGGATTCGCTTCGCTCAAGTTCAAGCCGGTTGCTGGGAAAACTCTTGATTTTAACATTTTGCAACCGCCCCCTAGAAGCCCCCGCGCAACAGGCGCGGCCCCGCGATGGATGCGCGGCCCCGTCGATGCTAGTGTGACGCGGCGACCGGACCACGCGCGAGCGACCGGCGCAGGATTTTTCCGCGACCAGCGCTGCAAGAACAAAGCTCCCGGAGGTAGCACCAAATGAGCATGATGTCGGAATTCAAAGAGTTCGCGATGAAGGGCAACGTCATGGATCTCGCCGTCGGCGTGATCATCGGCGCGGCCTTCGGCAAGATCGTGGACTCGCTGGTGGGGGACGTGATCATGCCCCTCGTGTCCTTCGTCCTCGGGGGCGAGGTCGATTTCAGCAGCTTCCTGATCCCCCTGGGCGAGATTCCCGCGGGCGTGCCACGATCCCTGGAAGCCCTGAAGGAGGCCGGCGTCCCGGTGTTCGCTTACGGCAACTTCATCACCGTGCTCATCAACTTCCTCCTGCTCGCCTTCGTGATCTTCATGCTCGTGAAGGGGATGAACAAGCTGCGCCGCTCCGAGCCGCCGGCCCCGCCCGCCCCGCCGCCGGCCGAGGAAGTGCTGCTCGCCGAGATCCGCGACATCCTGCGCCAGCAGTCGCGCTGAAGCCCGCCCGGGGCCGGGCGCGTCGCCACCGCGCCCGCCCCGCCCTACACCGGATTGGGCACGTCGATGAAGCGGTGCTCGATGCCGCAGTCCTCGGCGATCGCCTCGCCGAGCGCCTGCACCCCATAGCGCTCGGTCGCGTGGTGGCCGGCGGCGAAGTACACCACGCCCGCCTCGCGGGCCAGGTGGGTGGTGCGCTCGCTGATCTCGCCGCTCACGAACGCGTCGGCGCCCAGGGCGATGGCGTCCTCGAGGTAGTCCTGCGCCGCTCCCGTGCACCAGGCCACCCGCTCGATCGGGCGATCGAGCGCGCCCACCGCCAGCGGCCGCTGGCCGAGCCGCCGGGCGAGGCGCCTGCCGAAGGCCACCGCATCGGTCGGCGCTTCGAGGCGCCCATGCCAGACCAGGTCGCGGTCGCCGCCCGTCCCGGCCACCTCGATGCCGAGGACGCTCGCCAGCCGGGCATTGTTGCCGAGGCTCGGATGGGCATCGAGCGGCAGGTGGTAGGCGAACAGGCTCATGCCGCTTGCCATCAGCCGGCGCACCCGCTCGCCTCGCGTGCCGACCAGGCGGGCGTCCTCCCCCTTCCAGAACCAGCCGTGGTGGACGAGCACGGCGTCCGCCCCCAGCTCGGCGGCCGCGTCGATCAGGGCGAGGTTCGCGGTCACGCCGCTCACCAGGCGCCGGATCGGGCGCGTGCCTTCCACCTGCAGGCCGTTTGGGCAATAATCCGCGAAACGCTCGACCTCCAACCAGCGCCCCACCCTATCGGCTAATTCCGCAATGCCGACCTGGCGCGGCTCGGCCGGCCGTGTCGGGCGACCTGCCGGTCGTTTCGTTGTCCGTCCCATGCTCCGTTCACTCTGGTTATTGTTCGCGCAGGCCGTCACGGTAGGGCTGGCAGCGCTGTTCACCCTCGCGGTCCTGAGGCCGGAGTGGCTGCCGTCGGGGCTGCGCGAAACACCCGGGCCGGCGCGGATCGAGACGCCCTCGCGCCAGACCGGCGAACCCGTGCCGCCCCCGTCGGGCGACGCCTCGATTCTGTCATACGCGAGCGCGGCGAACCGCGCCATCCCCTCGGTTGTCAACGTGCTGACGAACCAGGAGGAGGCCGAAGGCCCCACCGGCAACCCGCTGCTGGACGATCCGCTGTTTCGCCGCTTCTTCGGCGACGAGGTCCCGCGACAGCCGCGCTCGAGCCTCGGGTCGGGCGTGATCATCGGCGAAGCGCTGGTCGTCACCAACCACCATGTGGTCGAGGACGCCGAGGACATCGAGGTGCTGTTCCCCGACGGGCGCAAGATCGGCGCCACCCTCGTGGGAAGCGATATCGAGACCGACCTCGCCGTGCTGCGGCTGCAGACGAACGAACCCATGCCGGCGATCGAGCTCGCCGACGTCGAGCAGGCCCGGATCGGCGACGTGGTGCTCGCCATCGGCAATCCCTTCGGGGTCGGCCAGACCGTGACGATGGGCATCATCAGCGCGCTGGGCCGCAACCAGCTCGGCATCAACACCTTCGAGAACTTCATCCAGACCGACGCCGCGATCAATCCGGGCAATTCGGGCGGGGCCCTCGTGGACACCCAGGGGCGCCTCCTCGGGATCAACACCGCGATCTACTCGCGCAGCGGTGGCTCGCTCGGCATCGGCTTCGCGATCCCGGCCTCGACCGTCAGCCACGTTACGACGCAACTGCTGAAGTCGGGCCGGGTGAGCCGCGGCTTCATCGGCGTGGAGCCGCAGGACCTCACGCCGGAACTCGCGGAGGCGCTCGACCTGCCAAGCGACAAGGGAGCGGTGATCACGGCCATCGTCAAGGGCGGGCCCGCCGAGAAGGCCGGGGTGCGAGTAGGCGACGTGCTGGTGGCGATCGGCGACGAGCCGGTGACGAACATCGCGCGGATGCTCGACATCGTGGCGCGGCAGACGCCCGGCTCGAAGGTGCGCTTCCACTTCCTGCGCGACGGCCGCAAGCTGGACATCGAAATCCGCATCGCCGAGCGCCCGGACCCGCCCCGGGCGATCCGCTAGGCGCCCATCGAGCGCCGGGGCGACATCAGCTGCCGGGCTGGCCGTCGGCCCGGGTGACTTCCGTGGATTCCCCGGGTTCCTCCGCGACGGCGTCGGGCGCGCGGCTGTGCGCCTTGATGAAGCCGGCGAGGAAGATGCCTAGCTCGTAGAGGATGACGAGCGGAATGGCCAGCATGAACTGGGACAGCACGTCCGGCGGCGTGAGCACGGCGGCCACGACGAAGGCGCCCACGATCACGTAGCGACGGGCCTTGCGCAGCTGCGAGACGTCCACGAGGCCCACCTTCACGAGCAGCATCTGCACGACGGGCACCTCGAAGGTCAGGCCGAAACCGAAGAAGATGGCGATCGTGAAATCCCAGTAGCGCTGCAGGTCCTGCAGGACATCCGCGCCCGTGTTGGCCGACATCTTGATGAAGAACTTGTAGGCGGCCGGCAGCACGAAGGTGTACGCGAAGCCGATCCCGACCACGAGGAAGAACACGCTCGAGACGATGAGCGGCAGGGCGAAGCGCCGCTCGTGCTCGTAGAGCCCCGGCGCGACGAAGGCCCAGGCCTGGTAGAGCACCCAGGGCAGCGAGACGAGGACGGCGGTAAGGAAGGCGAGCTTGGTCAGCGTGAAGAAGGCGCCGGCCTGGTCCGTAAACACCGGCTTGCTCCCCTCGGGAAGCGCCTCGTAGAGCGGCAGCGACAGGAAGCGCATGATGTCGCCGGAGAAATAGAAGCACACGCCGAACATCAGGAGCACGACGATCAGCGACTTGATCAATCGGTCCCGCAGCTCGACGAGGTGCGAAACCAGGCTTTCTTCCTCAGCCATCAGCGGAACCGTCGTCGAGGCCGCTTGCGGCCGAGTTCGCGCTCGCGTTCGATGCGGCGGTCACGGATTCTTTCCCGGGTGCGGCGCACTTCGTAAACCTTCTCCCAGTCGGTCGTGGCGGTGGTGCCGAGCGGCTCCGGCTCCTCGCCCGCGATGGACCGGCCGAGATCGTCGAGCTCCTTCTGCGTGTCCACCACGGCGGAGGTGAAGGAGCTTTCAAGGTCCTTCGCGGCGGTGGTGACCTCTTCCTTGAGGTTGCGCAGCTCGTCCAGCTCGATCTGGCGCTTGACATCCGACTTCACGTCGTTGACGTAGCGCTGCAGCTTGCCGAGCCACTCGCCGCACTGCCGGGCCACTCGCGGCAATCGCTCCGGGCCGATGACGATCAGCGCGACGACCGCCGCGATCATCAGCTCGGTGAAAGCGATATCGAACATGCGACGGGACGAAAGACGGTATCAGGAGCCGTCTCGGGGGACGGCCATATGGACTTGCCCGGATGCCCCGACATCCGGGCCTGCGACTGCCCGAGGGCGGGCGTCGGCAGGCGAGGCGTGCGCGCCCCGCCGCTGGGTCAGACCTTCTCCTTGGCCTCGACGTCGATGGTCTTGGTGGTGTTGTTCGACGTGGACGATTCGGACCCGGCCTGCTCGGTGCCCTCGCGGACACCCTCCTTGAAGCCGCGGACCGCGCTTCCGAGGTCGGAGCCGATGTTCTTCAGCTTCTTGGTCCCGAAGACCAGCATGATGATGACCAGCACGATCAGCCAGTGCCAGATGCTCATCGCTCCCATCTGAATACTCCTTCATTCGGACACGCAGCGCGTGTCACTTTGGGATGACGCCCGAGCGCAACGGCTCCGGCCCACCCAGGATGTGGATATGGAGATGATACACCTCCTGCCTGCCGACCCGGCCGTTGTTGACCACGATGCGAAAACCGTCGGGGCTGCCGTGCTCGCGGGCGAGGCGCGGCGCGAGTGTCAGCATGCGGCCCAGCACCGGCTCGTGACGCTCGTCGGTACTGCAAAGATTGTCGACATGCGCCTTGGGAATCAGCAGGAAATGCAACGGCGCGGCCGGATTGATGTCGTGGAAGGCGAGGATTTCCTCGTCCTCGTACACCTTGCGCGCCGGGAGCTCGCCGCGGACGATCCGGCAGAAAAGACAGTCGTGGGAATCGCTCATCTCGATCGGGTTCTGGATCAGCTTGAGGTCCTGCCGGGCGTGGCGGGCCGGGCAGCCTTCTCGGCCAGGCCCGAGACGCCCTCGCGCCGGGCCAGCTCGGCGAGCACGTCGCCGGGCCCGAGATTGAAGTGCGCCAGCAGCACCAGGGTATGGAACCAGAGGTCGGCCGTCTCGCGGACGATGGCGCCCCGCTCGCCGTCCTTGCCGGCCATCACGGTCTCGGTCGCCTCCTCGCCGATCTTCTTCAGGATCGCGTCGGTCCCCTTGGCGAACAGGGTGGCGACATAGGAGACCTCGGGATCGGCGCCGCGGCGCGAGGCGATCAGGGCCCCGAGCCGCTCGAGCAGCTCCGGCGAGGCGGAAGGCGGGGTTGCGGCGGCCATCGGGCGAACTCCTACTTGCGGTAGATCTCGTCGGGGTCACGCAGCACCGGGTCCACCGACTCCCAGCGGTCGCCGTCGAGCCGGCGGAAGAAGCAGGAATGGCGACCGGTGTGGCAGGCGATGCCGCCCACCTGCTCGACCTCGAGCAGGACCACGTCGGCATCGCAGTCGAGCCGGATCTCGCGCACCCGCTGCACATGCCCGGATTCCTCGCCCTTGCGCCAGAGGCGCGAGCGCGAACGCGACCAGTAGACCGCCCTGCCGCTGGCCGCGGTTTCGGCGAGCGCCTGGCGATTCATCCACGCGAGGGTGAGCACGCGACCGGTGCCCGTCTCCTGGGCGATCGCCGGGACGAGGCCGTCACGGTCGAAGCGGACTTCCTCGATCCACGCGGGCAAGGTGGGGGCCGGGGCCGTCGTCATTCGAGCCTCATGGGAATGCCGTGGGCGGCCATGTAGCGCTTGGCCTCCGGAATCGTGAACTCGCCGAAGTGGAAGACGCTCGCCGCGAGCACCGCATCCGCGCCGCCGATCGTCACGCCGTCGACCAGGTGCGACAGCTCGCCGACGCCGCCCGAGGCGATCACCGGGACCTCGACCGCGTCGCTCACCGCGCGCGTCAGCGCCAGGTCGAATCCCTGCCGCGTGCCGTCGCGGTCCATGGAGGTGAGCAGGATCTCGCCGGCGCCCAGGCGCACGACCTCGCGCGCCCATGCGACCACCTCGAGCCCGGTGGCGCGCCGCCCCCCATGGGTGAACACCTCCCAGCGCCCCTCGCCCGTGGACTTGGCGTCGATGGCGGCGACGATGCATTGCGAGCCGTAGCGATCGGCCGCCTCGGCGATCAGCCGGGGATTCTGGATGCCCGCCGTATTGATGGACACCTTGTCGGCGCCGGAGTTGAGCAGTCGGCGAACGTCCTCGACGCGCCGCACGCCGCCCCCGACGGTCAGCGGGATGAAGACCTGGTCCGCTACCCGCTCGATGACCTGCAGGATGATGTCGCGCTCGTCGCTGGAGGCGGTGATGTCGAGGAAGGTGATTTCGTCGGCGCCCTGCTCGTCGTAGCGGCGGGCGATCTCGACGGGATCGCCGGCATCGCGAAGCGAAACGAAGTTCACGCCCTTCACGACGCGGCCGGCGGTCACGTCGAGGCAGGGAATGATGCGCTTGGTGAGCAAGGGTGCAGTGCTCGGTTGCCGGGGGTCCGTCACGTGGCCTCAGCCACCGGCCGTGAGCTGGTCGGCGCGCGCCTGGGCCTGGGCGAAGTCGAGCTTGCCCTCGTAGAGGGCGCGGCCCAGGATGACGCCCTGGACGCCCTCCTCCTCGACCGCGCAGAGCTTCTCGATGTCTTCCATTCCCGAAACGCCGCCCGACGCGAACACAGGCACCACCAGCTCGCTCGCGAGCCGCACGGTGGCCTCGATGTTGATGCCGGTGAGCATGCCGTCGCGGCCGATGTCGGTATAGATCACCCCCTCGATCCCGTAGTCCTCGAACTTGCGGGCGAGGTCGAGCACGTCGTGCTTGGTGAGCTTGCTCCAGCCGTCGGTGGCGACCTTTCCTTCGCGCGCGTCCAGTCCGACCAGGATCCGGCCCGGGAACGCGCCGCAGGCGTCGTGCAGCAGGCCGGGGTCGCGCACCGCCGCGGTGCCGATGATCAGGTAGGAGAGCCCGTCGTCGAGGTAGCTCTCCATGGTGTCGAGGTCGCGGATTCCGCCGCCGAGCTGGACCGGGATGTCCTCGCCGACCGCATCGACGATCTCGCGGATCACGGCCTGGTTCCGGGGCTTGCCGCCGACGGCACCGTCGAGGTCCACGAGATGGAGCCGGCGCGCGCCCAGTTCCACCCATTGCACCGCCATCGAGACGGGATCCTCGGAGAAGACCGTTTCGTCCTCCATCACGCCCTGGCGCAAGCGGACACAGCGACCATCCTTGATGTCGATAGCGGGGATCAGCAGCATAGTTTCAGGAGTCGTGGGGAGTGTCGTCGGCGTGGGGGGTGCGCCTTATGGGCGCCAGCCGATGAAGTTCTCGTAGAGCTTCAATCCGTGGCCCGAACTCTTCTCGGGGTGGAACTGGGTCGCAAAAATGTTATCCCGCGCCACCGCACAGGTAAAGCGGCGGCCGTATTCACAATCGCCCACGCAATCCTGCGGATCGCCCGGCGCGAAATGGTAGCTATGGACGAAATAGAAATAGGCCTCGTCCGGAATTCCGGCCCAGACCGGATGTTCGCGCAGTTGCCGCACCCGGTTCCATCCCATGTGCGGCACCTTCAGCCGGCGGCCGTCGGGGCCGACCGTGGTGCGAGGATCGAAGCGGACGACCTCGCCCGCCAGCAGCCCGAGACCGGGCGTGTCGCCCTCGGCGCTGCGCTCGAACAGCATCTGCGCGCCGATGCACACGCCGAACATCGGCTTCTCGCGGGCGGCGCGCAGCACCTCCTCGCGCAGGCCGGATTCCTCGAGGTGTCGCACGCAATCGGGCATGGCGCCCTGGCCCGGGAAGACGACCCGGTCGGCCGCCGCCACCTCGGACGGATCCCCGGTGACCACGACGCGCCACTTCGGCGCCACATGTTCGAGCGCCTTTGCGACGGAGTACAGGTTGCCCATCGAGTAATCGACGACCGCGATGGTGCTCATCGGTACGACTCGGTGACTGGGGGATTGCCTCGGGACGCCGCCCGGCTGAAGCTCAGAGCGCTTCCTTGGTCGACGGAATGCGATCGCCCACGCGCGGATCGAACTCCACCGCCATGCGCAGCGCCCGGCCGAACGCCTTGAAGATCGTCTCGCACTGGTGATGGGCGTTCGCGCCGCGCAGGTTGTCGACATGCAGCGTCACCGCCGCATGGTTGACGAAGCCCTGGAAGAACTCGCGGGCGAGGTCCACATCGAAGGTGCCGATCATCGCGCGGGCGAAGTCCACGTGCCACTCGAGGCCGGGCCGGCCGGAGAGGTCGACGACGACCCTCGAGAGGGCCTCGTCGAGCGGGACATAGGCATGGCCGTAGCGGCGGATCCCCTTCTTGTCGCCGACTGCCCTGGCGAAGGCCTGTCCCAGGGTGATGCCGACGTCCTCGACCGTGTGGTGCGCATCGATGTGCA
>Ga0079224_100002657_pt1 | contig 21938 bp, 17 predicted proteins | sample Stecom2015_FD_80414 | JGI IMG/M metagenome (GOLD analysis project Ga0079224, IMG submission 80414) | Agricultural soil microbial communities from Utah to study Nitrogen management - Steer compost 2015 | ecosystem: Environmental > Terrestrial > Soil > Agricultural land | place: USA: Utah...
GTTGCTCCGTAGGAGCCTCCAAAGCCGGGCGGAAGGCCGTCCAGGTCAATCTGCGCTCCGGAGTTGAGAGCGTCACCGGCAACGCGCCAGAGTGCCCTCAGCAGGCCGCGCTCCATGCTCGAAGCATCGGGCAGCTCACGCCTTATGCGGGCGGGTGCAGCCAGCAGCCTCACGAACACCCTGCCTGGCGTTTCGGTTTCCGGTGAGCCTGCGCCGGCCCGAACGAGTATCCGCATTACCGACTCAACTTCACGCGCACTCGTCTTGCCGCCAACGAGACGGGCTATGTCTGCAGTTGACGAGGTGAACGTTCCATCCGGCCCGGCAACTCGCTGGAGCTTCGCATAGACGTTCTCCACCAGCTTCCGATCGGGGAGTGCTCCCTTGATGAAGAACTCGTGAGTGAAGCGGTCCGGGTACGAATGCAGCAGCACGCAGTCCGAAGACAGTCCGTCGCGGCCGGCGCGGCCGGCCTCCTGGTAATATGCCTCGAGCGTGCCCGGCATCGTGTAGTGCACCACGAGCCGCACATTGGGCTTGTCGATGCCCATTCCAAAGGCATTCGTTGCCACGATGGCGCGCACGGACTCGTGCATGAACGAGTCCTGAACATCGTGACGATGGTCATCATCGAGCCCTGCGTGATAGGCCGCCGCACTTACTCCGGCCGCTTCGAGTACGCCCGTAATACGTTCCACGGCCTTGCGTGTACTCGCATACACAACGGCCAGCCCGTCGCGCTCTTTAAGCGCACGCACGAGAGAGGCGTCCTTCTGCGCGTCATTTTTTGCCGGCACTACGTAGTAGCGCAGATTCACCCGGTCGAAACCGGTGATGACCGTTTCGGGTGAGCGAAGTCCGAGCTGCCTGACGATATCCTCACGCACCTCGGGGGTGGCCGTGGCGGTGAGGGCGATGGTTGGCGGATTGCCCAGCCGCTCACGAACGCTCCGCATGCGCAGGTAGCTGGGCCGGAAATCGTGGCCCCACTCGCTGATGCAGTGTGCTTCGTCAACGGCGAGCAGCGACACGCCCATATCACGCAGCCGTTCTGCCGTGCTTCCGGCGTCGAAGCGCTCAGGCGCCACGTAGAGCATTTTCAGCTCGCCGCGCTGCGCACGTGCAAGCCGATCAGAAACCTGAGCTCCGGACAGGGTGCTGTTGATGTACGCTGCCGGCAGTCCGCGCGCCACCAGCGTGTCCACCTGATCCTTCATCAGGGATATGAGCGGCGACACCACGATGGTGAGGCCGTCCAGCAACAACGCCGGCACCTGGAAGCACAGGGACTTTCCACCACCGGTGGGCAGAATGACCAGTGTGTCACGCTGCTCCAGGACACTGGTTACAGCGCGGGACTGGCCTGGGCGAAAGTCCGGATACCCAAAGGCAGACTGCAGCGTTGCGCGCGCATCATCGAGTGTGGGCTGTGTCATGCCGGTACCCTACAGGCGCGCTTCCAAAACGGCGCACCGGCAGAGCGCACTGAGGTGCAGCCATACGCATACCAGCAGACGGCAGGGCACGGCCGTCCGGAGGCACTGCCGCACGAGGCACCGTACGCACCACCGCGAAAACCCGAAGTCAGCAAACTCGCAACACACGTCACGCCCTTAAACGGCACGAGCAAAGTGGCCGCGCGTGAAGCTGTTGCCTGTTGCAGATCGAACGGTTTCGCCACCGATGGCGTTCTCGCCTGCGAGCACGCCGAGGGAGTCTCGGTAGGCAGCGGTAATGGCCGCCACATTATCGTTTGGTACGTTGAAAACCATGCGATAGTCGCGAATGCCGGAGTTCCAGAGCTGCGGAATGTACTCCGAACCTTCCACCGGACGGGAATGCAGAAGCCTGTTCCGGCATGCGCTGTCCGTCGCTACCGGGAAGGAGTACCCGGCAGGATCGGTGAGCTCCACGTTAGGGTGCTTCTGCACGCATAGATCCCGGCATGTAGTCGGCTCGCGATCGAACGCGGCGGAAAGCACGCAATGCTCTATGGTCATGCCTTCCGGCCGACCAAAGATCAGGGCGTCAAAGCCGGCTCCGGCCCACGGACGAACCACGTCTGCCGTCTCACCAGCTGTGAGTTCCACCGAAAGCGTAATTCGCCTTGCACCCAGCCTGAACAGTTCGAACGCAGTGTGGCTGTTGAAGCAGTTTACGGCGTAGTCCGCCGCGACATCCCGCCCTTCGGAAGCCAGCTCTCCGAGAAGGCCGAGGTGCCCGGTGAGGATGGGAAGGTCAAGTGCGAGCCATTTGTCCAGCGATCTGCGCTCCTCCGGCCGCACGATTGTCGGCGTGCGAAGGCGCAGCTTCACTCCGCTCTCCTCGAGTTGCTGCGCCAGCGCCCGCAGGCGTGAGGCGGGTGGCATCGGATGCCGGAGGAACGGGTCGAACACGATCTCCGTGGCTCCGGACGCGGCGGCTGCGCGAGCGTCGTCGAGTGAATGAACTTCGGCAGTGAGGGTGAACTGGCGCTCGTTCGTGAGGTGCTCCGAATCGCGGATTGCCTCCTCGTGACGGCTGCTCACGGCAGCCGCACCACCCTCCACGGCCGACAATGCCGCATCCACCAGAGCCTCACGCTCCGCGGCCTTCGCCTGGAGCGCCCAGTCACGCCGAACGAGAAGCTCGTCAGCAATCTGCTGTCGGAGATGATTGAGCTCGCTGACCGGAATGAACAACCCGGCCGACAGCCCGGCATCATCCAGGCTTCCAAGTACGAATGGCGTCTCTCCCAGCCTGCCCAGTAGCTCGCGAAGCACCTGAACGGAAAGCGCGCGGCGTTCGGCGGGAACCAGCGGCAGTTCCGAGCGAACTTCAACCGACTCGTTGTCTGCACTGGCCACAGCCTTGAGCGGTGACCCGGCGCGACCGAAGAGTCTCACATCCAATCGTACCCGGCGTTCCCGCACCGTTGTTGGCAGCGACGCATAGCTCGCACGCGCCTGCTCCAGCAACTTCGGGTTGCTCGTGCGAAGCGCATGCCATCCGGCCGGAATGCGCGCATTTGAACGAACTGCCAGCCGGGTCACGCCGCCGGATTCGGATATCGTGCGAACGCCCTGCACCAGGAACCCGCGACTGACTTCCCGAACCCCCTCCGGTGGCTCGAATCCGAGGCCGTCTCCCTTCTGTATGGGGACGGTTGCGTCTATCAGCACGCTCTGACCGTCGCTTCCGACAACCACGCCGATCGGAACACCCCGGTTATCAGGCTGGTCGCGCGTGACGTAGTCCCTGCCCTGCCTGCCTCCGTACATGCCGCCTGTAAATCCGCGGCTGAAGATCTGCACGAGCGGCTGTACCTCTGCAACGTCAGGCGCTGCGCGGTCGCCCTGTTCGAGCCGGTCGAGCCAGGTACGATAGGCCTTCGTGACCGTAGCCACGTACTCCGGCTTCTTCTTGCGACCTTCAACCTTCAGGCACCCCACTCCGGCATCCGCGATATCCGCAAGATGATCATGTGCGGCCAGGTCTCTTGCAGATATCAGGAAGCCGCTGTCCAGCACGCTGTCGTCAGCAAGGTCCCGAAGCACATAATCCTTGCGGCAGGACTGCGCGCAGGATCCGCGATTGGCACTTCGCTCGGAGATCATGCCGGACATGTAGCACTGGCCGGAATACGAGATGCACAACGCGCCATGGACGAACGTCTCCAGGCCCAGGTCGGAGACCGCCTCACGAATGGCGCGCACATCCTCGATGGTGTTCTCACGCGCGAGTACCACCCGCTCCACTCCAAGATCACGCACCACTCGTGCGCCCGACACGTCGTGAACCGTCATCTGCGTGGACCCGTGAATCTCGAGCTCGGGATACACCGCGCGAATAAGGCGTACGAGCCCGATGTCCTGCACGATCACGGCATCCACCCCACGGTCCGTGGCCGCGCCCAGGAACAGCAGCGCATCGCGCAGTTCCCGCGGCTTGAGCAGGATGTTCAGCGTCAGGTAGATTCGCCGGCCACGCTCGTGCGCCATGCGACAGGCCTCGCCTACCTCATCCAGCGAAAGCTGCGCGCCCTCATCACGAGCGTTGTAGCGGAGTGCGCCGAGGTAAATGGCGTCCGCGCCGTTCGCGATGGCTGCGCGAACAGCGTCCAGGGAGCCAGCGGGGCTGAGAAGCTCGGGCACGGAAGACATGATGCTGAAAAGCTAGCTGGCTGCGGCCGTCGTTCGTAGAGCTTTTGCCGCCCGGCCTCTACCTGCGCCGACCGGCCAGCCGCAGCAGCAGCGCGACGGCCAGAAGCGCTATCGCAACCCAGCGAAGATTGTCGTCTCCGGTGCGGACGCCGATCGCAAACAGCACCATGGCCCCCAGGGCAAGGCCGATCCGAATCCATGCGACCTGAATCATGAGTCACTCCTCCTGGAACGACGCAGGAAGCGATTCACGCCGTCACGAAACTCGTCTGTCATGCGGGCCTCCACATTCGTTTGAATGCCCCGCTCGATTCCCGCGCTGAATGGCATGTCGTCCAGCTCGTACAGCAGGGACTTGGTGAACGCCATTGCGCCCGGCGGGGTACGCGACAGGCTCTCGAGAATCTGCGACACCTCGGCATCGAAAGACGCATCCTCGATGACCCTGCTCACGAGCCCGATGCGCTCTGCCTCACGCGCATCCACGGTGCGACCGGTGCCCACAAGGTCGAAGGCCCGCTTTTCTCCGACGGCCCTGCGCAACATTGTCATGACCATTGCCGGTACGAAGCCGATGCGCACCTCGGGGTAGCCGAACTGCGCGAGCTCGTGCGCGATCACCAGGTCGCAGGCGGTTGCGAGCCCCGCACCGCCGGCGAGTGCCCTGCCGCGAATGATCGCCACGGTGGGCTTGCGCACGGCACGCAATGCGAGGAACACGTCGCCTAGCGACGCAGCATCCTGACGATGCGCCTCGGCTCCCTCGGGAAGTAAACGCTCCAGGGCGGCGAGGTCCGCACCTGCACAGAAGTCCTGACCTTCCGCCGAGATCGCGATCACGCGAACTGATTCATCGGCACCTGCCTCGCGAATCGCATCCGCGAGCGCATCAGCAAGTGCACGATTCAGCGCATTGCGTCGCTCCGGCCGCGCGAGTACGAGATGCGCGACTCCGGCTTCCTGATGGACACGCAATCCCGCCCCGGCCCCACCGGCGTTCACTTGGCCTGCATCTCCGGCAGGCCTGCTTCCCGGGCTTCCGCGTCAGGCACGTCCATAACCATGCGCAGAAGTGCCGTTGAAAACACCTTCCCCTGGGCGTCGGTCTGGAGTGATATCGTTCCACCGCCACCGAGTGCGCCGTGCAGGAGGAAGTTCAGGGCGTTCAGGTTCGGCAGCAGGAACCGCTCGACACGCCCGGAAATCACGCCGGCAAAGTGCGCCGCCACAGCGGACTCGGTGAGATGGCGTTCGAGCACCGGATACCATCGGGGCTCCAGTGCAATGACACCTACGTTCGCGGTGTCGCCCTTGTCGCCGGAACGCGCGTGTGCAATGTCCAGAAGACGTACCCTCACGAGCGCACCTCCACCCTTGTAGTAACCACGGACTTGTCCACGAGAGCGGGCCAGTAGGCCACCATTTCCTCCACTTTCGGCCGCCCTCCTGCAAAACCGGTAACGCCGGGCGGCCCGTTCAGCACCAGAGGAGCAATCTCCCGGGTGAAACGCTCCACGGAAGCACGATCTTCGCCCCGAACTCCCACCCGCAACTGCACCTCAGGCAGCTCGGTTACCCATGGGGCGTTCGCTGTGTTCGAGAGCGGCCCGTGCGTCGCACTGGCACCCACGTACTCCAAAAGCACTTCGTCGAATTTCAGCCCCAGCCTGTCGAGCCGCTCACGCAGGATCCTCCCTGCATGCTCAGCCTTCTCGAGCGCATCCGGCCAGGAGTAAACGAGTGTTCCCACTGCTTTCCAGCCTGCACGGTACGCTATGGAGACCTTGAGCTTGTCCGTTGCAGGCATGCCGCGAACACCGTGTACACGAACGCGATCCTTGCCGGCATCCTCCAGCCGGATGGTCGTGAAGTCGGCTATCACATCCGGCGTTATGTAGCTGGTGGGGTCGCCCATCTCGTACACCAGCTGCTCGGTTATGCTCGGCACATTTACCCAGCCGCCGGTTCCCGGGTGCTTCGTTACCACGAAGCTTCCGTCCGGCGAGGCTTCCACGATCGGATAGCCCACGTTGGACAGGTCCGGCACGTTTCGCCAGTCATACATGCAGTTGCCGCCTGACGCCTGTGCTCCACACTCAATGATGTGGCCCGCGACTATTCCGGCAGCCAGGCGGTCATGGTCATCGCCGTCCCAGCCGAACTCGTAGCGCAGTGGCGCCATTGTGAGTGCCGTATCCGTGGAACGGCCGGTGATCACTACCTGCGCACCCCTGGAAAGCGCCTCGACAATGGGCTCCGAGCCGATGTATGCGTTGGCAGACAATACGCGATCCCGAACACTTTCCAGCGGCTCACCGGTTTCCATGTGCCGCATCTCGTGTCCGCTGGCAACCAGCTCGTCCAGCGTGGGAAGCAGATCGTCACCGGTAACGACACCAAGTTTCAACTTGCCGCCTGCGCCTTTCTCGGCTGCCTTTGCCAGCAGGGCGTCTGCGCATGCGTTCGGGTTCACACCGCCGGCATTCGCAATCACGCGCACACTGCCATCCACGATCGAAGGCATAATGCTCTCCATCGCACCGATGAAGTCGCGTGCATAACCGAGCGACGGGTCTCGTTCACGCTGCTTCTGGAGGATGGACATCGTGACTTCAGCCAGATAGTCCAGCATCAGGTAATCAATGGGGCCGCCTTCCACCTGACGCTGCGGTGCATCGAGAGCGTCGCCCCAGAATCCCTGGCCGCTCGCCACCCTGACGATAGTCTTCACTCCACTTCTCCCGCGCCGCTCGCCGAACCCGGTACAGCCCACGCAGAAGCTGCGGTGTCTGTCGGGTACTGGTCTGTCAGCTGAAAAGGTCCCAGGTGAGCGCCTGCGTTCTGTAGCGCGGTTCTCAGCGCCATTGCAAGCACTTCTCTCGTGTCTTCCGGATAGACGATTGCGTCAATGAAGCCGCGCGCGCCGGCGTATCGGGCATCGAGCTGCCGCTCGTAGTCCTCGCGCATCTCTTCCACGGCGGCAACCACGTGATCCGGGGCCGGAACTCCGTTGGCTTTCGCCTTGCCGATGGCGGGCCCGTGCACTGCCTGAACGGCGGCCTCACCCTCCATCACCGCCATCCTGCCCGTTGGCCATGAGAAGATGAAGTCCGGATCGAATCCCTGAGCGGCCATCGCGTAGTAACCGGCGCCTGACGCGTGATTGACCGTCAGCACCAGCTTTGGCACTCGTGCCGTTGCCATCGCTTCCACAAAGCGCGCTCCCGCACGGATAATTCCCGCGTGCTCCGCTTCCGGGCCAACCATGAACCCCGAAACGTCCTGCACGAAGAGAATGGGAATGCCCTGACGCTCGCAGCGCTCGATGAAGAACGCCGCCTTCTCAGCACTTTCGGCGTACAGTATGCCGCCGAAACGAGGACGCTCGCCTTCTCTTCCCTTGATCAGGCCACGCTGGTTCGCAAGGATACCAACGGGAATTCCGTCAATCCTGGCATCCGCGCAAATGAGCTCACGCGCCAGGTTGGATTGGAACTCCGCGATGGATCCCTCGTCAAGCACGGCCGCGAGCAGCGCGTGCATGTCGTAGGACATGCGGTGGTCGGCGGGCAGAATGTCGTACAGAGAATCCGAAGGCGTGCCGGGTTTCTGTGCTTCCGACAAGTGCGAAAGCGCCACCGTGCGTGCAGTGCGCGGAAGCCGAGCCACCATGTCCCGAAGCATCGTGAGGCACTCGGGATCATTGTCTGCCGCGTAATGAGCAACACCACTCAGCTCTGTGTGCGTTATGGCTCCACCCAGGAACTCTCCATCCACAACCTGGCCTGTTGCACCCTTCACGAGATTCGGCCCGCCGAGTCCCATGAACGACGTGTCCTTCACCATTACGATCACATCGGACAGCGCCGGCAGGTAGGCACCGCCGGCAATGCACTGCCCCATCACCGCCGCAAGCTGCGGAACTCGCAGGTAGCGGCGCATGATCGAGTTGTAATAAAACAGACGAGCCGCACCGTACTGCCCGGGAAACACACCACCCTGGTAAGGCAGGTTCACGCCGGCAGAGTCCACCAGGTAGATGATCGGCACGCGGCAGCGCATCGCAATTTCCTGCGCTCGCAGCATCTTGGTGATCGTCTCTGGCCACCAGGAACCTGCCTTTACCGTGGCATCGTTTGCGACAACCACAACTTCGCGACCATGCACCATACCGATGCCGGTGATTACGCCCGCAGATGGCGCCTGTCCGTTGTACATGTCATGAGCCACCAGCAGGCCGATCTCGAGAAATCGTGCGCCATCGTCGCACAGCTTCTCAACCCGCTCACGCGCAGTGAGCTTGCCCTGGCGATGCTGCTTCTCGGCCCGCTCGGCTCCGCCGCCTTCGCGCAGGCGAGCTTCAAGCTCCCGTGCCTGTTCACTGAGTTGACGGAGCCTGCTCGTCACTCGGCCTGCTCCCGCTTCTCGAACCAGCTTCGCACGTAGTCCACAAGGTCACCTGTGGAAGTTCCCGGTCCGAACAGGTTGCCGATTCCCTGCGACTTCAACTCCTCGATGTCTTCCTTCGGGATGATGCCGCCGCCCGTAATCAGGATGTCGTCGCGCCCCGCTTCAACGAGCAGCTCTCGCACTCGCGGAAAGAGGCGCATGTGCGCGCCGGAGAGAATTGACAGTCCCACTACGTCCACGTCCTCCTGTACGGCCGCAGTGGCAATCATCTCCGGGGTCTGGTGAAGACCGGTATAGATCACTTCCATGCCGGCGTCACGCAATGCGGCAGCAACCACCTTTGCGCCGCGGTCGTGTCCGTCCAGTCCTGGTTTGGCAACGAGCACCCGAATGGGACGATGCATTAGTTAATTCCCTTGATGGCAAGCGGCACCGCGTGTTGCGCCTTCTCAACTCGGCGTCTCATGAACATTGAGTCATGCCGATTGTGATAGTGTAGTCCTCTGTCGCCGCGGGCGGCAACGCGCGCGAAAAGTTATTCCTTGCGAGCCACCAGCAGCATCTCGGTGGAGCGCCGGTGAAGCGGACGATCGTTCCAGCCGTCCCAGGCCTCCTCCACAACGAGACCTACCGATGCACACATCTCCGCGAGCCTGTCAGCGGTGTAGAGGCGAATTCGATGCTCGCGCTCACCGCCACGCTTCCGGCCCTGCCAGGTGGAGTGGACGGTAAGAAACCCACTTAGAGGATCGAAGCTTCGCTCATGCGCTACCATGGTGCCGTCTTCCACCTGCCACCAGTCGCGTTCCAGAAAGCGCGCCATCACGCCATCCCTGCTTCCGCCGTGCCAGATGAGCCTTCCACCATCCGCAAGCACTCGCGAAAACTCAGCCAGAACCTTGCGATCATCACGTGCGTCCAGGAAGAACCCGAACGACGTGAACAGGTTCACGACGACGTCGAACCTGCCCTTCCACCTGATCGGCAGCTTCCGCATGTCTGCCTTGCGATAACGAAGGTTGCGCGGAAGGCTCTCCTTCCTGGCAATAGCAAGCAGGTCTGAGCTGTAGTCCACGCCGTCCACCTCGAACCCTGCTTCCGCAAGCAGCGTTGCATGCCGGCCCTGACCACAGGGGCAGTCGAGCACGCGGGCGCCCGCAGGCAGGCCCAGTATGTCGAGCAGCCGCGCTACCTCACGACGATCCCGTTCCGGTGTGAAGAGCGGCTCATACTCGAGCAGGTACTGGTCGTCGAAGTACGACGCCCACCAGTTCGAGGGGGCAGATGCAGGAGTGTCCCTGGGGGTGCGGCCTCCGAGGCCGGAACCGGCATCAGTGGCCTTGCGACGCGCTCCCGTACGCACGGGGCCTGGTGTCTTTCGCAGGATGCTCAGAAGAACACCGGTTCACGATAGGCGCCGAACACATCTTCCAGCGCTGCCCGAATCTCGAAGAGTGTGCAATAAGCGCGGGCGCAATCAAGTATGTAGGGCATGAGGTTGTCATCGCCGCGCGCTGCCTCACGAAGTGCCGACAGCCGCTGCTCCACCAGTGCGTTGTCCCGCGTCTCCCTCAGTGCGGCCAGTCGCTCGCGCTGCAGCCGGTCTGCCTCCTCACCAACCTTGAGGAGTGGAATGGTGAGCTCCTCTTCTTCCGTGTGGAACTTGTTCACTCCCACGATCGTTCGCCTGTGCTGCTCCAGTTCCCACTGCTGCCGCGAAGCCGATTCTGCAATACGCCGCTGGAACCAGCCTTGCTCGAGACCTTCCACCACGCCGCCCTGCTCATCGATCTGCTGGAACAGCTCCTCTGCCTCACGCTCCATTTTGTCGGTAAGGCTCTCCACGTAATACGAGCCTCCGAGCGGGTCCACCACGTTCGGTACGCCCGTCTCGTACGCAAGAATCTGCTGCGTTCGCAACGCAACCTGAACAGCATGCTCGGTTGGAAGCGCGAGCGTTTCGTCCATAGAGTTGGTGTGCAGCGACTGCGTGCCGCCCAGAACCGCTGCCAGCGCCTGGTATGCCACACGTACGATGTTGTTCATTGGCTGCTGGGCGGTAAGCGTCACTCCGGCCGTCTGCGAGTGAAAGCGCAGCATCCACGAGCGCGGGTCCTTCGCGCCATACCGCTCCTTCATACGACGCGCCCAGATGCGACGTGCAGCACGCATCTTGGCCACTTCCTCGAAGAAGTCGTTGTGCACGTCCCAGAAGAACGAGAGGCGCGGCGCGAAGTCGTCTACGTTCAGTCCGCGCTCGATGCCGCGCTCCACGTAGGTAAAGCCGTTGGCAAGCGTGAAGGCGAGTTCCTGAACCGCGGTGGACCCTGCCTCACGGATGTGGTAGCCGCTGATCGAGATGGTGTTCCACTGCGGCGCATTCTTCGATGACCAGTCGAAACAGTCAATGATCAAACGCAGCGCCGGCTCTATCGGGAAGCACCAGGCGTGCTGCGCCATGTACTCCTTCAGGATGTCATTCTGCACCGTTCCACGAATGCGGTCCGGCGACACACCCTGCTTCTCCGCTGCCGCAACATAGAAAGCGTAGAGGATTACGGCGGGACCGTTGATCGTCATGGACGTTGACACCTGATCGAGCGGGATGCCGTCGAACAGCGTCTCCATGTCTGCCAGGCTCGAGATCGCAACGCCGGTCTTGCCCACCTCGCCTTCCGACCTTACGTGGTCGGAGTCATAGCCCATCAGCGTTGGGAAGTCGAACGCCACCGAGAGCCCCGTCTGTCCCTGCGAAAGCAGAAACTTGAACCGACGATTGGTGTCCAGCGCGCTGCCGAAGCCGGCGAACTGACGCATGGTCCAGAGCCGGCCACGGTAACCTGAAGGATGTATTCCCCTGGTGTACGGGTAGTCGCCCGGCATCGGAGGAGACTCGTGCTCCTCACCGGCTACGTCGATTGCGGTGTAGACTGCATTGACGTCGCCTGAGGAGTTGGCAAACAGCTCCTCGCGCTTTGCCGCCTTTTCGTAACGAGCTCGCCAGTTCGCAACTTCCTCACGAAGGCGGTCCAGCTCTGCCTGCTGTTCGCGAATGGCGTGCTGCAGTTCGCCTGTAGATGTCATGTACGGCTCCTCGTCAGTAGCTCCCCGCCAAGCACGAGCAGCTCATTTGCCACGGTAAAAGGGTTGGTAGTTCCGGCCTCGAGCTCGGGAACGCGCTCGTCGAGCAGCGACACGATACCCGGGTCTCGCCAGAAATGCTCGTGCACCTTCCGCTCGGTTGCATCCACCACCCGTTCCCGCAACCGAAGGCGCCTGCGTGCACGAAGCTCCCCAGTGGTTTCAAGATAACGCGCGTGCCGGTGCAAGGCCTCCGCCAGCTCAACCACGCCCTCATCCTTGCTGGCCACTGCGCGCAGCACTGGAGGCGTCCACCTGGCCGGCTCTTCAGCCCTGGCCGCCTCGCGTGCTGCCCTGCCCGGATTCATCAGACGCTTCATGTCCACGCCGTGGTGCGCTGGAACGTTGGCGTAATGCGCCCCGCCACGCATGCCGAGCATGACTTCGATATCCGTGCGCAGGCGGTCGGCACCGGGTCTGTCGGACTTGTTCACCACGTAGATGTCCGCGATTTCCATGAGGCCGGCTTTCAGAGTCTGGATTGCGTCCCCGGACTCGGGCACCAGTGTGACCACGACACTGTCGGCCACCCGCGCAACATCCAGCTCGCTCTGGCCTACGCCCACCGTCTCGATGAGAATCACGTCGAAGCCGGCGCCATCCAGCACATCGGTTGCATCTCGTGTAGCATGCGACAATCCGCCGAGTGAACCGCGTGTGGCCAATGAACGGATGAAAATGCCAGGATCGAGTGCCACACGCTCCATCCGGATCCGGTCGCCAAGCAGGGCCCCACCGGTAAATGGAGAGGTGGGGTCAACCGCCACGATTGCGGTAGTGAGGTTCTGCTTCCGCAATTCTGCCGCAAGCGCGGTAGTCAGCGTGCTCTTCCCCGCGCCTGGCGGACCCGTAATACCAATACGACGTGCATGGCCCAGCCTGGGATGAAGCTCGGCGAGCAACCGCTCGAAGCCTGGCCGCTGATCTTCCACCATGGTCAGGGCTCGCGCAATCGAAGCGGGACGCCTTTCCGCAACCCCTTCCAACACTCGCGCAGTATCCGCGGCCACCTTACCAGTCACTCGATCCTCCAGGCGTCAGGCAGCTGTGGCCGGTTCATCATGCTCATCCCGAATGTCTCCAACCAGTTCCTCCAACAGGTCCTCGAGCGTTACGAGACCCACGGTCTTACCTGCGCTGTCCTGAACGATTGCCAACTGCCTGCTCGCACGCAGCATGCGGAACAGCAGTTCGTTGCACATCATATCCACGGGAACGTGAATGATGGGCCGGAGCGGAAGTTCATCGAGCGCTGCTGATCCCTTCAACAGGTCGAACGCATGCAGCATTCCCACAATCTGATCGAGTGAACCGCGGTATACCGGTACCCGGGTGTACTTGGAATGCGAGATTCGAATCGCCATCTGATCACGCGGCATGGACTCCTCCACCGCGAACACCTCAAAGCGCTGCGTCATCACCTGCCCCACGGTCTTCTCGGCGAACTGCACGATCATCGCGATCGTCGCAATCTCCTCGCGGCTCCCGACTCCTTCCAGAAGGCCTTCGCGCAACAGTTCCTCAAAAGTGTCGTCGTTGGGCGGTCGCCTCCATGCGGCAGGCAGCACCTTTCGGCCCAGTGAAGCAATCGGATCGAGCACTGCGCTCAGACCGCCGAGCAGCCACACGAGTGGCGGAGCGAGCCGTGTTGGCCAGTGGCGTGCAAGCGCTCGAGGCAACGACTGGCCGAAAAGTGCGAGCACGACAATCGCAACCAGCATGGCAATCACGTAGTCGCGAGCTACGGTGTTGAACCTCGCGTCCAGCGTTGCTCCGGTTGCAAGCAGTACCAGCCCGGCTCCCGCACTCGCGGACGCCAGCAACCGCTGCGGGCGTTCCAGGTAGCTGCGAAACGCATGTGCGCTGCGTCCGCCGCGTTCCACCCAGTCGCGCATCCATATTCGGCTAACCACTCTTATGGCCGTGGACGCGATGGTGAGCCAGGCAAGTATCAGGGTAGCCGCAATGAGAATGACCCAGATCGATCTCATTCGTCTGCCTCCCCGCCTGACGCCTCGACACCCGCGCGCTCAAAATACACGCGGCGAACCTTGCGGCGCTGAACCTGCTCCACGATTACCCGGAAGCCGTCCATCATGAATGTCTCGCCGGGTCTTGGAACCCGTCCGAGCTCCTCATAGACCAGGCCTCCCACGGTGCTGATGCCCTCGCGCTCCAGGGCGAGACCAAGCAGCTCACCCGCTTCCTCGAGTGTCACGCGGCCGGACAGCCAGAACCGGGTGCCATCCCGCACCTCGATTTCGGGCTCCTCCTCGTCGTACTCATCCCGAATCTCGCCGACCACTTCCTCGAGCACGTCCTCGATCGTCACGAGGCCTGCAGTCCCGCCGAATTCATCCACTACAATGGCCATGTGCGTACCGCTGGCGCGAAAGTCCCGCAGCTGCTCGCCAATGAGCCTCGTGCGCGGCACGAACATGGCCGGCCGTAACAGCGTCTCCCACCCGTCAGGCGGAACTTCATCGTCCAGCACGAATGGCAGCATGTCCTTGGCGTGCATGATGCCAATGATCTCGTCCAGAGTTTCCGCGTACACCGGCAACCTGGAGTGCTCGGACGCTCGCACACGGTCCAGTACCTCATTCCACGGAGCGTCGCGCTCGATACCGAGCACGTCTACGCGCGGCACCATGATCTCGTAAACGGCCGTATCGCGCAGCGAGAAGATTCCGTAGAGGATTGCAGCCTCATTACTGGAAACCTCTGCCTCTTCCGCAACCATCCTGCGAAAACTCTCGGCCATCTCGTCGCGCTCCAGCGGGTCCGGATTACGCTGGGGGAACAGACGTTCGAAGAGTCGTTCCACATTCTGGATTGGAACACGGAGCATGGCCAGCAGCAGGTCCAGTCCCCGGAGCAGCGGCGATAGCCTGGCGAGGGCGGCGGCCGCATTGCGCTCACCGTACATCCGGGATCCGGCTTCCACTACGAACACCACTGCCAGGGCCACCAGTGCCCAGAGCAGCACACCTCGCTGGGCGCGCATGTCCTCCACCACGGACCATGCGGTAGCACCGGCTATCAGGTAGGCAACGACTCTCGTGAGCGAGAGAACCGACGGCAGGCGCCGGTAGAGGTCGTCAAGCGGCTGGGTACGAGGGATGGAGCGCCGACTCGGAGGGTCCGCGCTCTCTGCTGACAGCGCTGCATCCGCCGCGGCCGCACCGGCGGCAACGGTTACCGACAACATGGCAACGAGCATGATCAGCGGCGTCATGCTGCCACCGCCTCGAGCCACGACTGAAGAAGTGCTTCCTGACGTTGCCACATGGGTGACTCCATCCGATGCGAGCCTTCCGGATGATCGTGACCGAGCACGTGCAGGGTGCCATGAATCACGAGCCTCGCAATCTCCTCGCGCAGCGAACAACCGTGTGTGCGCGCATTTCCTCGCGCCACATCCGGACATATGTAGATGTCGCCAACGAGCGGTGCACCTTCATGAGACGGCAGGAAGCCAAACGAAATTACGTCCGTGGTGCCAGCGTGGCCCAGGTGATTCTCGTTAAGCTCCGCCATCGACTTCGGATCCACGAGTGCGATGGAGAGCTCCGCGTGTCGCATACCCTCCGAGTTCAGCACCTTGCGAGCCAACCCGGCCACCGCATCCCGAGTGAGTGGGCTGCGAATGGCGTTAAACGCAACGGCAACCTGTAAGCTCATGTAGCGGCTACGAACTCGGAGGATACACCCCCGCTCGCCGTGGGGTAGTCGATTCGGTTGTGATACATGCCGTTGAGAACCCGGGCGAACTCACGCTTCATGACCTCGATCTGAGCGAGTGTCAACGGTGCCTCGTTGAGCTGTCCCTGCTCCATGCGCTGGCGAACGATGTGATCAATCACCTCACGAATCTTCTCGGGAGTTGGATCGTTCAGCACGCGCATGGATGCTTCAACCCCGTCCGCCAGCATGCAAATTGCCGTTTCCGCACTTTGCGGTATCGGCCCCGGATACTGGAACTCCTGCGGATTTGGAACAGCGCCGTCCCGCTCGCGCGCCTTCTCATAGAAGTACGTGATTGCGCCAGTACCGTGATGCTCGGTGATGAAAGCTTTCACGGCCTGGGGAAGCTTGTGTTCATCGGCGAGCTCAACACCCGCAATCACGTGGTTGCGAATGATCTGTGCGCTGGTGGTAGGCTTCAGCTTGTCGTGAGGGTTGCGGCCCTTGGGCTGATTCTCCACGAAATACTGCGGCTTCTTGAGCTTGCCTATGTCGTGGTAATACGTACCTACACGAGCCAGAAGCCCGTTGGCGCCGATGGCATTCGCTCCGGCTTCCACCAGGTTCGCCATCATGATCGTGTGCGCGAACGTTCCGGGAGCTTCGAGACTCAGCCGCTGCAGCAGCGGACGGTTCAGATCTGACCACTCCAGGAGCTTCAGGTATGTGTCGATGCCCGTGAACTCCTCTGTGCTCGGCAGCAGCAGGAACGCCAGCGAGACACTGACAAAAGCATTCAGAACGCCCCACCCAGCACTGCGCATGATGTCAGCCACAGGCCAGCCGAGGTTCATTCCGATTGCGATGGCACCAATCGCGTATGCAGCCGAAATGGTGAGAATCGACCTGTACGCCTGATCCCGCCGCCTCACGCTGCGTACACTGAATGCAGCTGCCACACCCGCAATCAGGCTCACGAACAGCGCATTCGTGCCACGGAACACGTTCTGGCCACCGATGAGCACCACCAGAATCACAGTGGCAATCATGGATATCCTGGCATCCAGCAGGATACTCAGCGTTACTGCCGCGAGCGCAATTGGAATGAGCTCCACGTGCATCGTTTCCGGATTGCTAGCGATGAGCCGGGAGATCACCAGAACGAGCACGAACATCAGCGCGATAAGCAGTACTACGCGCATGGACTCATAGAGCTGCGGCCTGAAAAGAAGCAGCGAGAGGCCCAGCATACCCACGAGTACCAGGTTGAACAGGATCGCACCTGACGCGCGCCCGAGCGAAGCGCTGAGGCCTGTGGAAACGTTCTGCAGCTGGTCGCGGAGGGCACGGAGCTTCTCGTATTCCTCGCGCCCGATTACCTCGTGCGCCCCGATGATCTTCTCCCCCGCCCGTACCGTGTACTTGGTGGGTTCCACCGACTGGCGAAGCTCCTGGCGAAGCTGCTGTGTGGCGGCGGCATCCAGCGTTACGGTGGGCTGGAAGTAGCTGCTCAGCAGCTTGAGGTAGATGGCATCGGCTACCGACGACCCCGCATCCGGATGCACCGTGCGCGCCCTGGTGATGAAGCCGCGAAAGGTGAGTATCGAATCGGCAGCAACGGTACGCTCCTCACCTGCACCCTGCAGTATCACGGGACCACGAAGGCTGTCCAGCGAGCCCGGTGCAGACACGCCTCGCATCACCCACTCGTTATAGCTGCGATCGACGGCGTTGAGCATCTCCTCACGCTGACCCTCGGCCAGCATGTAGGCGGCTTCCTCCGGCGTAAGTCGCACACCGAACCTGAGCGCGGTTGCCGCGACGGTTGCTGAAGAAGCTCCTGCCGTATCTGCAGCAGTAAGTGCATTGCGCAGCGCAGCGATCCTGCTTAACGACGAATCCAGTGGAGCCCGGGAATAACGCAGCGTGGGCGTTACCATGCGCGACAGTTCGTTGCGCTCCGCTTCCAGCTCGGCAGAAGACTTCGGGACGTCGAAGGCGAACGGCGCAATCACGTTTTCGGTGGCAACCGCTCCTACCTCTAGCAGCGGGAAGTTCACCGCGGGCGATGCCGGGAACAGCAGGAAAGTGAGAACAGCAAGCGCCGCGGCAATGCCGAAGCGCATGAGGTGCACCCTGGCCGGAAAGTCGCGAATTGGAAGGTCCGGCGGCGTGGAAACCCTCATCGTCTCAGGACGCACTGCGGGCACGCGTCCTGAATCCAGTCGTGGAGCACTCACTTGCTGTCAACTCCCACTTGCGTCATCCGCATAGGCCTTGATTATCTCGCGCACCAGCCGATGACGAACCACGTCAGAATCGGTGAGGTAGTGAAAGGCAATGCCGTCTATGCCCGGAAGTATGCGTTCGATCTGGATCAAACCTGACTGTTCACGACTCGGCAGGTCTACCTGAGTCTTGTCTCCGGTAATCACCACCTTCGAGTTCACTCCCAGCCGGGTGAGGAACATCTTCATCTGAGCATTCGTGGCGTTCTGGGCTTCGTCAAGTATCACGAAGGCATCCGCCAGCGTCCTGCCTCGCATGTACGCGAGTGGTGCGATTTCGATGGTACGCGTTTCCAGCGCCTTCTGCACCCGCTCGTGAGGCATCATGTCCTCCAGGGCATCGTACAGCGGACGAAGGTACGGGTCCACCTTGGCCTGAAGGTCACCTGGCAGAAAACCGAGACTCTCTCCTGCCTCCACGGCCGGCCTTGCAAGAATGATCCGACGCACACGTTTGCGCGAGAGCGCGTCAACGGCCATTGCCACTGCCAGGTACGTTTTTCCCGTGCCGGCAGGCCCAATGCCGATCACGATGTCGTTCTCGGCAATCAGTTCCAGATACTCCACCTGGCCGGCAGTCTTGCCCTGAATGATGCGGCGCACGCCCGGAAGCGCGAGGCGCGGGCCCTGCCCGTCGGTCGGCGCGCGGGGGCCTTCAAGAGCCAGCCTCATCACGTCGTCCGCCTCCAGCGAATTCCCCTGCCGGGCGATCTCGATCATTCGCTCGGCCAGTGAAGACGCCCGCTCCAGTGCATCGGCAGTGCCGGTCAGCGTGAGGGTGTCCCCGCGCAACGCGACACGAGCCCCGCCCTGGCGTTCCAGTTCGAGGAGATTGGCATCGTTCACTCCCGCCAGAATGAGCGGATCTGCGCCCTCTGTGCTTAGCCTGCGCTGCTGCCCATCATCCGCCATGCGACACCTCCAGCTTCAGGCCGAGCTCAGCAACATCCGACTCCGGAACCTCGCTCGGTGCACCCTCGAAAAGAGCACGTGCGGCAGTCGTTTTCGGGAACGCTATCACGTCGCGCAGCGATTGTGCGCCAGCCAGAAGCATCGCGATTCTGTCGAACCCGAATGCAATGCCGCCATGTGGAGGCACTCCGCTGCCCAGTGCTTCCATGAGGAATCCGAACCGCCGGGCAGCGGTGGCGTCATCGATTCCGAGCAGCTGGAAAACGCGTGACTGAACGGCGGGGTCGGAAATTCGAATGCTTCCGCCTCCGATCTCCAGTCCGTCATATACGATGTCGTAAGCGATCGCACGCGCGGCCGAAGGCTGCTCGTTAAGCAGGTGAAGATCGTCCGGGTGCGGAGCCGTGAATGGGTGATGCAGCGATGCCAGCGCGCCGGTTTCCGGATCAGTCTCGAAAAGCGGGAAATCGTGAATGACCACGAACTCATGACGGTCCGCGGGTACCAGTTCCAGCAGCGCTGCCGCGTCCTGCCTCACGCGATCCAGCGCGGCACTCGTTATGCGATCGGGGGCCGCTGCAAAGAGTGCGAGATCACCATCAGCAAGCCGCAGACGCTCGGCAGCACCCTCTTCCATAAACCTGGCCAGAGGACCTTCCAGTGCGTCACCCACGCGCTTGAGGCGAAGCAGGCCTGCCGCACCCATCTTCCTGGCACCTGCTTCGAGTTCGTCAACCTGCTTTCGACTGAGCGGAGCGCCGCCGGGCAGCACCAGCCCGCGTACGCGACCGCCCGCTGCAATGGCCGACTTCGTTATACCAAAATCGCTGTTGGCAAATTCGGACGTAGCGTCGAAGATACGCATGTCGAAGCGCAGGTCCGGACGATCCGTTCCGTAAAACTCCATTGACTCAGCGTACGTCAGGCGGCGGAACCCCGCGGGAACAACAGTACCTCCTTCCTCCCACAGCTCCCTGACGAGCCCCTCGGCAATGGCAAGCACATCCTCGCGATCCACGAATGATGCCTCAACGTCAATCTGGGTGAACTCAGGCTGACGGTCTGCGCGGAGGTCTTCATCACGAAAGCACCGCGCAATCTGGAAGTAGCGGTCGTAACCGCTCATCATGAAGAGCTGCTTGTAAAGCTGCGGTGACTGCGGCAATGCGTAGAACTCACCCTGGTGCACGCGGCTGGGTACGAGATAGTCTCGTGCGCCTTCCGGCGTGGGCTTGGTGAGAATCGGCGTCTCCAGCTCGAGAAAGCCAAGGTCTACAAGGTACTTTCGCGTGCGCTGCGCAAGCCGGTGACGCAGGATGAGATTGCGCTGCAGTTCCGGACGACGCAGGTCGAGATGACGGTGCCTGAGTCGAAGCTCTTCGGACGGCAGGTTTTCACCGCGTCCTCTCGCAACCGGAATGGCAGGAGTCTTCGCGCGCGATACCAGCTTCAGGCTGTCGCCATGAACCTCTATATCGCCAGTGGGCATATCGGCGTTGCGCCCGTCCGCCGGACGTGCCACTACGGTTCCGCCGAGGAGAACCACGTCCTCCGCTCCGAGTTCAGCTGCACTGCGCATTACTTCCTCGCTAACCCGCGCAGGATCAAACGACACCTGCACGATGCCTTCTCGATCGCGCAGGTCCAGGAAGAGAAGCCCTCCCAGGTCGCGCACACGATGAACCCAACCGGCCAGCTTCACGGTTGTGCCGGCGTGTTCGGAACGAAGCGATCCAGCGAGGTGCGACCGAAGGGAGGTCGCGGCCCAACCATGTTCTGTCACGTTTGTGGATGAGTTTGGGGGCACGGTTCCAGTGGCAGGAACGGCGACGTCAGGCCGGCGTGTTCTCGGCGTCGCTGATCACCCGGTGAAGTGCGTCTGCGTCTGGAGCCGCGCGCAGGCCGTCACGAAACTCCTCGCGCCGGAGCAGGCGTGAGAGCCTTCCGAGCGCCTTCAGGTGAGCCGCACCAGACGATTCCGGGCCGAGCAAGAGGAACAGGAGGTCTACCGGGTTGCCATCGAGAGCGTCGAATTCCACCGGCGGGCGCGCTATGCCAACCGCAATCACGAGTCCGTCAACCAGGGATGTCTTGGCGTGTGGAATGGCAATGCCGTCACCTACGCCGGTGCTGAGGATCGCCTCGCGTTCACCCACGGCCTCGGCGATGGCATCGCGGGCAGAAGGTTCGAGGTCCGGCACAGCGACCTCAACGAGTTCGCGAAGCACCTCGGCCTTGCTCGTGCCCGAAAGCGGGAGCCTGACCCGCGCGGGCGTCAGCAGGTCGGAGAGGAGCACAATCGGAATCGTAGTGTCATGGGTGCGCTCAACTTAACTCCGGCACGGGGGTGCGGGAAGCGTTCCGAGCTTGACCGCCTTATCTGCGACAGCTAGCCTCAAGTGTAAGTGACACAACGCATTCCGCCATATTCTACACCCTCAGGATGAGCACCACCTCCGCTGAACGTATCAACCTCCTGGACCTGGAGCCCGCCACTGCGGAGCTCCGGCTGCGGGAGGCCATGGAATCCTGGGGCGAGCCGTCGTACAGGGCGGATCAGGTTCTGCGTCGGCTGTGGGTGAATCCAGCGGCGGATTTTGACTCCATGGCGGAGCTTCCGAAGGCACTCCGGGACAGGTTGGCCGAGTCATTCGAAATGCCGCGCCTGGATTGTGTGGCAGAGCAGACATCATCAGACGGCACGCGCAAGTTCCTTTACCGCCTGCACGACGGCCAGACGATCGAGACGGTTGCAATTCCCGAGGGCAACCGCATAACGATATGCATTTCGTCGCAGGCTGGATGCGCTCTCCAGTGCGCCTTCTGTGCAACGGGAGCGATGGGGTTCGTGCGCAACCTCTCTGCCTACGAGATCGCCTGCCAGGTGCGGGAGCTGCGGCTGCTGAGCGACCCCATCCGGCCCACCAATATCGTTTTCATGGGTATGGGCGAGCCGCTCATGAACTGGGGCGCGGTTTCGCCTACCCTTACGATTCTCAACTCTCCTCAGGGGCTCGGCATCGGTGCTCGCCACATCACGGTTTCCACCGTGGGGGTGCTACCGGGCATCATTGCACTGAGCGAGCGTCCGGAGCAGTTCAGGCTGGCGATTTCCATCCACGCACCAACCGACGAGCTTCGCCGTTCGCTCATGCCGATCAACGTGAAGTATCCGCTGGCAGACGTAATCGAGGCTGCTCGAAGCTTTGACAGGCGGGTGACCTTCGAATACGTGATGCTCGGTGGCGTGAACGACCACGTTGAGCATGCAAACCAGCTTGCGGAGCTCGCCAGGCGCTGCAAGGCTTTCGTCAACCTGATACCGCTTCATCCTGGCGGGTCGCTGGGCTTTCATCCA
>Ga0079224_100002658_pt1 | contig 21937 bp, 21 predicted proteins | sample Stecom2015_FD_80414 | JGI IMG/M metagenome (GOLD analysis project Ga0079224, IMG submission 80414) | Agricultural soil microbial communities from Utah to study Nitrogen management - Steer compost 2015 | ecosystem: Environmental > Terrestrial > Soil > Agricultural land | place: USA: Utah...
CGCCACCGGGGCGGGGCCGGGGGAGGCCTCTCGGCGGCGCTCGAGGCTTGAGCCACCGATCGTGGCCCCGCGCGCTCTGGTGCTACTGCAGGGCGGCGAGGCGTTCCGGCGTGCCGACGTCGACCCAGGGGCCTTCGTACAGGCTCGCCTCGAGCAGGCCGCGGCCCGCCGCGTCGAAGAGAAGCGGCGCGAGGGGGAAGCGGCCGGGCGCCGTACCTTCGAAGAGCGCCGGCCGGTACAGGGCCATGCCGCTGAAGGTGTAAGCGGGTGCGTCGGACACGGCGGCTTTGCCCGCCACCAGGTCGAAGTCGCCGCGGGTCTTGTGCGCGGGCGTCGGCACCAGCACGAGGTGCCCGAGCGATGCCGGTGCCAGCTCGACGGGCGGCAGCGCGAAATCGGTATGGACGTCCGCGTTGAGCACCCAGAACGGATCGCGCCCGAGCATCGGCAGCGCGCGCCGGATGCCGCCGCCGGTCTCGAGCACGCCGTCGTACTCCGGGCTGTACACGACACGCAGCCCGTAGCGACGACCGTCGCCGACCCGCTCGACGATGGCCTCGCCGAGCCAGCCGAGATTGATGACGACGGTCGCCACGCCGGCCGCTGCGAGCCGCGCGAGATGCCGCTCGAGCAGGCTGGTGCCGCCGACCTCGAGCAGGGCTTTCGGCACGGTGTCGGTGAGCGGGCGCATGCGCTCGCCGCGGCCGGCCGCGAGCACCATGGCGATCGTCGGTCTCGCGACTTCCGTCATCGGCCGCTCACCCGCGTGCCATCCGGGGCAGCACCTCGTGCTCGACCAGGTGCGCGAGGAACTCGAGCGCCGGGTAGCGGGGCGCGACCTCGAGCACGTACGACAAGGTGCGCGGCACGTCGCGGAGGTAACCCGCCTTGCCGTCGCGATGACAGAGCCGCGCGAAAATGCCGGCGGCCTTGAGGTGCCGCTGCACGCCCATGAGCTCGAAACGCGCGAGGAGCTCCTGCTGGCCGAGACCGCCGAGCAGGTCGCGGTCGAGCGCGGCGAAATGGGCCAGCGCCCAGTCGCGCACCCGCTCCGCGGGCCAGCGGATGTAGCAGTCCTTGAGCAGGGACACGAGATCGTAGGTGAGCGGACCCTCGACGGCATCCTGGAAGTCGAGGATTCCGGGGTTGGCCGTCTCGGTGACCATGAGGTTGCGCGAATGATAATCGCGATGCACGAACACCCGCGGCTGGTCGAGCGCGTTCGCGACGAGCAGGTCGCAGCAGGCGGCCCATGACCGCTCCCGGTCGCCGGTGAGCTCGAGGCCGAGATGGCGGCCGCACAGCCAGTCGCGGAACAGCGACAGCTCGAACCTCAGCAGCTTCTCGTCGTACGGCGGGAGCCTGCGCTGCCACTGGCGTCCGCGCTCCTGTATCCTGCGCAGCGCCGCGAGCGCGTCGCCGTACAGTCGATCGGCGCTGCCCGGCTCGCGCTCCAGCGCCGTGAGATATGGCAGGGAGCCGAGATCGGTGAGGAGCAGGAGCCCGCGCCGGAGGTTCGCCGCCAGGATGCGCGGTGCATTCACCCCGATCAGCTCGAGCCATCCCGCGATCTCGACGAACGGGCGGCTGTCCTCGCGCTCCGGCGGTGCGTCCATCGCGATCCGCGTACCGTCGGCGGTGTGCACGCGGAAGTAACGCCTGAAGCTCGCGTCCTCGGAAGCCGGGACGATCTCGAAGTCCGTGAGGCCCGCTTCCGTCTCGAGCCAGGTCCGCAGCTCCTCGGCTCGCGCGTCCATGGCCAGCGCGCTGTTGTCGATCTCGAGTCTCCGGGTGCGTGAAGACGCGAAGGTAGCAAATCACAATACCTGATAACATCCCTCCCCCAACGGCTCGCGTCACCCTGCGATCGATCGAACTTGCTACGCCTTCGCCTTGCATCGACCGCCCTCCTGCTCGCCTCGACTGCGGCTCTCGGGCAGGAAGACCCGATCTGCGAGATGCCCGATCACGCCCCGCTTGCCGAGGACTCGGTGCTCCGGCAGCTCGAATCCCTGGACCCCGAGTCCGTCGAGTTCCTGGCCGGCGAGGTCGAGGCGTCCTTCGGGCCGGGCGGCGGCGCACGCATGAGCGGCGGCGTGTTCGTGCGGCGCGGCGACCGGCTCGCCGGCGCCGAGAGCGCCATCTTCGATCCCGACAGCAGGGCACTGCTCCTGCGCGGCGAGGTGCGCTACGAGGACCCGAGCAACTACGTGGTCGGCGACTCCGCCGAGTTCGCCTACGACAGCGGGAGGATCCGGTTCGACGGGGCGGAGTTCCGGCTCGGCGGCGGACAGTCGCGCGGTGCGGCGGACTCGCTCGAGATCAGTCGGGAAGGCACGCTCGAGCTCGACGACGTGAGCTACACGACCTGCCCACCCGGCTCGGACGACTGGCTGCTCGAGGCGGGCGACATCGACATCGACACCGAGCGCCGCGTCGGCACGGCACAGAACGTCAAGCTGCGCTTCAAGGGCGTGCCGATCCTGTATTCGCCGTTCCTGTCGTTCCCGATCGGGGATGCGCGCAAGACCGGGTTCCTCACCCCGGAGCTCGGCAGCGCCGGGCGCAGCGGCAACGAGATCCGGGCACCGTTCTACTGGAACATCGCCGAGAACTACGATGCGACGCTCACGCCTCGCCTGCTCACCGACCGCGGATTGCAAGTCGGCTCCGAGTTCCGTTACCTCACGCGCCGCAACGAGGGCATGGCGCAGTTCGACTACCTCCCGGACGATTCGCTGACCGGCACCAACCGGCATCTCACCGCCGTGCAGCACCAGACCATCTTCGACAACGGATGGCGCAACCGGATCGACTTCCGGGAAGTCTCCGACAGCGGTTACTTCGAGGACCTGGGCGGCAGCCTGAGCGTCTCCAGCATCACGCACCTCGATCGCAGCATCTGGTTCGATTACTACGGCGATCGCTGGAGCCTGTTCGCACGAATACAGGATTACCAGACCATCGACGACACCCTCCTGCCGACCGAGAAGCCGTATCGCCGGCTGCCCCAGTTCGTGTTCAACGGCACCTGGCCCGATCGCATTCTCGGGCTGCAGTACGATCTCGACGGCGAGCTCGTGTACTTCGACCGCGACGTGGGCGTCACCGGCTGGCGTGCCGACGTCGCCCCGCGCGTGTCATGGCCGCTCGAACGGCCGGGATGGTTCGTCGTGCCGGAGGTATCGGTGGAGTACACGGCCTACGGGCTCGGCAACACGGAGGCGGACCAGCCGAACGATCCGGACCGGCTGCTGCCGATCGCGAGCCTCGATACGGGCATGATCCTCGAGCGCCGGATGGAGGGTTCCGAGGGCCACATCCAGACACTCGAGCCGCGCATCCTCTACGTGCACGTCCCGCATCGCAACCAGGACGACCTGCCGGTGTTCGACACGATCGTGCCGGACCTCAACCTCGTCCAGCTCTACCGCAAGAACCGCTTCCTCGGCGTCGATCGCATCGGGGACACCGACCAGCTCAGCATCGGCATCACGAGCCGCGTGCTCGACGGCTCCAGCGGCGAGGAGCTCGTCTCGGCGACCATCGGCCAGGCCCTCTACCTGAGCGAGCAGGGGGTGCAGCTCCCGGGGCAGCCGGTGGCCGTGAGCGAATCGTCGGATTACATCGCCGAGCTCAGTTTCCTCGTGTTCGAGAACCTGAACTTCGACATCGGGCACCAGTGGGGCACCGGCGACAACGGCACGACGCAATCGCAGGCGCGGGTCCAGTACCGCCCCCGCCCGAACAAGATCCTGAACCTGGGCTACCGCTTCCGCCGCGGCAGCCTGGAGCAGGGCGACATCTCCTGGTCGTGGCCGCTGTCGCGCCGCTGGAACTTCGTGGGACGGTACAACTTCTCGTTCCGCGACAATGAGCCGCTGGAGCGCTTCTTCGGGATCGAGTACGAGAGCTGCTGCTGGGGCATCCGCGTGGTGACCCGGCGGCACGTCTCCACCCGCGACGGAACCCAGGATTCGTCCTTCGGTCTGCAGCTCGTACTGAAGGGCATGACCAGCGTGGGCACGGCCGCGGACCAGCTCCTCGAACGTGGTATTCTTGGCTACACCCCCGACATCGAATAGCCCGGGCGCGGGCCGGCGCCCTTGTCGAAAATTATGAGATTAATCAAGTACCTGGCCATCATCATCGGAGGCTTGAGCAGCGCCGCTGGCAGCCTCGCCGACGAGCTTTCGGAGACCGGCGAATTCCTCGACGGGATCGCCGCCATCGTCAACGAGGGCGTGGTGCTGAAGAGCGAGCTCAACCGCCAGACCGCGCTCATCTCGCAACGGGCGCTGGAGCAGGGGCTGCAGCTCCCCCCGCCGAGCGTGCTGCGCGAGCAGGTGCTCGAGCGCCTCGTGGTGGAGCAGATCCAGATCCAGCGCGCGGAGCGCATCGGCATCCAGATCTCCGACCAGATGCTGAACTCCGCGATCGCGCAGGTGGCGGCGGAGAACAACATCCCGTTCGAGGCATTGCCCGAAGTGCTCGCCGAGCAGGGCATCGACTACGCGGACTACCGGCGCGACATGCGCAAGCAGCTCATGCTCGACCAGCTCCGCCGCATCGACGTCGCCGGGCGCATCGCGGTCACGCCGCGCGAGGTCCAGCAGTGCATCGCCGACCTCGAGAACAACGCGGTGGTGAACTCGGAGTACAACCTTTCCCACATCCTGATTTCCATTCCGCCGTCCGCCACCAGCCAGCAGATCGAGGAGGCGGAGACCAGGGCGATGTACGTGTACCAGCAGCTCCTGGCCGGCGCCGATTTCGGCGAGATGGCGGTGCGGTACTCGGACAGCCAGAACAGCCTGGAAGGCGGCAACCTGGGCTGGCGCAGCGGCAACCAGCTCCCGACGATCTTCTCCGACGTCGTCGGCGACCTCGAGGAGGGCGAGATCTCGGAGCCGATCCGCGCCGTGAGCGGATTCCACATCGTCAAGGTGAACGAGATCCGCGGCATCAACCAGAAGAGCGAGATCGAGCAGATGAAGATCCGGCACATCCTGATCTCGCCCAACGAGATCATCGATGACCAGACGGCGAAGCAGCGGCTGGAAGACGCGCGTGAGCGGCTGCTGGCCGGCGAGGATTTCGGCGAGCTCGCGAAGCTGCTGTCGGACGATCCCGGATCCGCGAACGACGGGGGCGAGCTCGGCTGGCGCGGGCCGGGCGAGTTCGTGCCGGAATTCGAGCAGGTGGCGGAAAGCATGGAGATCGGGGAGATCTCCGAGCCGTTCCGCACCCGCTTCGGCTGGCACATCCTCCAGGTCACCGACCGGCGTATTTACGACAACACCGAGGACCTGAAGGAGCAGAACTGCATCCAGCGAGTCCGCAACAGCAAGCTGGCGGAAGAGACGGAGCTGTGGGTGCGGCGGCTGCGGGACGAGGCTTACGTCGACGTCCGCTCCTGAGGCCTGGCCCGGGCAAGCCGTGACCTCGGCCTCACCTCCGCTGGTCGTCACCGCCGGGGAACCTGCCGGCATCGGTCCCGAGCTCGTGCTCGCGCTGGCGGACTCGCCCTGGCGCGAGGCGGTCGTCGTGATCGCCGACCCGGCCAACCTCAGGGACCGCGCCGCGCGCCTCGGGCGCCGCGCGGAGCTGACCGAGGTGAGCTGGCACGACCCCGCGCCCGCCGCCGCGCACGGGCTGCGGATCCTGCCGCAGGCGCTCGCCGTCCCGTCGGTCTGCGGCACTCCCGACCCCGCGAACGCGGACGCGCTGCTCGCCGGCCTCCGGCGTGCCGTCGACGGCTGCCGCCGCGGCGTGTTTGCCGGCCTCGTGACGGGTCCCCTGCAGAAAAGCACGATCAACGAGGCGGGCATCCCGTTCTCCGGCCACACGGAGTTCTTGGCCGGGCTGCTCGGCTGTCCCCATCCCGTGATGCTGCTCGTCGCCGGCGACCTGCGGGTCGCGCTCGCGACCACGCACCTGCCGCTCAGGGACGTGCCGGCGCAGGTCACGGAAGAGCGCCTGTGTACCGTGATCCGCGTGCTGCACGACGACCTGAGACGCCGCTTTCGCATCGCGCGACCGGCGATACTCGTCTGCGGCCTGAACCCGCACGCGGGCGAAAGCGGGCACCTCGGCGACGAGGAACGCACCGTGCTTGCCCCTGCGATCGCGGCGATGCAGGCGGAAGGCGTGGACGTGCGCGGGCCCGTGCCGGCCGATACCGCCTTCACGCCGGCGGCCGGGAAGGCCGACGTCGTGCTCGGGATGTACCACGACCAGGTGCTGCCGGTGCTGAAGTACGCGGGCTTCGGCAAGGCGGTGAACGTTACGCTCGGGCTCTCGATCGTGCGCACGTCCGTCGATCACGGCACGGCGCTCGACATCGCCGGCAGCGGGACGGCCGACCCGGGCAGCCTGCTCGCGGCGGTCGAGCTCGCGGCGCAGCTCAGCGGGCTTGCAGTCCCCTGACCGACGGCCCTGCCGGCCTCACAACCACCGGCGCACGCGGGCCTTGTACGCCCGGTACCGTTCGCCGAACGTCCGTTCCAGCATCGCCTCCTCGACGGGAATGAAGCGAAAGCGGAGGATGGCCCACAACAGGACCGGTGCGACGAACGGCGTCGCGCTGCCCAGCCACACCGCGACCCCGAGCACCAGGACGATCATGCCGAGGTAAATCGGGTTGCGGCTGAACGCGTACAGCCCGTCCTCGATGAGCGCGGTCGACTCGTCGAACGGCTTGATGGCCGTTCCGCGCGCCTTGAACATCGCGGCGGGCAGCACGACCATCAGCAGCCCGAGGACGACCATGCCGACACCGAGGAAACTCCAGGGTCGCGGGATCGCCGTCGCGACCGGGGCGTAACGATGCAACCCGACGGCCAACAGGATGCAGAGGAGCAGGTAGACCGGCGGCAGGAGCTTTCCCTTGTTCATCGGATCGCCGTCATCGGATAGACGCGCGCAAAAGGGGTGGAGAAGATCCTGTGCCCGGACATGGGGTCCCCTGCGCCGTGGGCGAAACGCGTTTCATAATCTGCAACAGGATCGGCGTCAAGCGGCCGCGGCGCGAGGCCGGCGGTTACACTCGTCGTTCGCCGGGGGACCGGGGGGCGGGCAACCCTTGATCGCGAACCACAGCACAAGCCGGCACGGGCCATCCCGCTCGCGACACCTTCGCGGGCGACTGCGGCCCGTTGGGCGTCGCGGCTTGCCCCTGGCCAGCGCCCGCGGGCAGGCCCGCGACGACGGCACCCGGCGCAAAGCCGCCCGGCGGATCGGCACGCCCGGCCGCGAACGGGCCGGCGCATGAGCGTCCTTCCCCGCCCGCGCAAGCGCTTCGGCCAGCATTTCCTCCACGATCCTCATTACATCGGCCGCATCGTGTCCGCCGTCGCCCCGGCCCCCGGCGACCGGCTCGTGGAGATCGGGCCGGGCCGCGGCGCCATCACGGTGCCCCTGGCACGCTCCGGCGCAGAGCTCTGCGCACTCGAGGTCGACCGCGACCTGGCAGCCCTGCTGCGCGAGCGTTTCGCCGGGATGGACAACGTCACGATCGTGGAGGCCGACGCGCTCGAGTTCGATTTCGCGGCGCTCGGCTCCGACCTGAGGGTGGTCGGCAACCTCCCGTACAACATCTCGACCCCGCTGCTCTTCCGGCTCATCGGCTTTCGCGGCCACCTGCGCGACCTGCACTTCATGCTGCAGAAGGAGGTCGTGGACCGCATGGCCGCCGCACCGGGCACGCGTGCCTACGGACGCCTGACCGTGATGCTCGGCTGTTACATGACGGTGGAGCGCCTGTTCGACGTGCCGCCCGGCGCGTTCGTGCCGCCGCCCAGGGTGACGTCGGCCGTGGTGCGCCTGCGCCCGCGGCCGCAAGGCGAGGTGCGGATCGCCGACGAAGCCCTGCTCTCGCGGCTGGTCACGCAGGCCTTCAGCCGCCGGCGCAAGACGCTGCGCAACGCGTTGAAGGGAATGGCGGCACCGGAGGACCTCGGCGCCGCCGGGCTCGACCCCGGCATCCGCCCGGAGGCGGTGCCGGTACCGGCGTGGGTGGCACTGGCCAACCGCCTCGCCGCACACGGCGCTGCTGCGCGGGCCTCGGGGCCCGGCTAGAATAAGGATCACATGAGCGAATCCGATTGCGAAATCAGCATCGAAGTAGCCACCAACTACATCGATGAACAGTCCGAGCCGGAGGTCGGACGGTACGTCTTCGCGTACACGATCACCATCTCGAACCTGGGCAACATGCCGGCGCGCCTCCTGAGCCGCCACTGGCTGATCACCGATGCGAACGGCAAGGTCCAGGAAGTGCGCGGCGACGGCGTGGTCGGGGAGCAACCCTACCTGCACCCCGGCGAGAAATTCCGCTACTCGAGCGGCGCGATCATCGAGACGCCCGTCGGGGCCATGCAGGGAAGCTACCGCATGGAAGCCGACAACGGCGTGAGCTTCGACGCGCCCATCCCGCCCTTCACGCTCGCGGTACCCGGCGTCCTGCACTGAGCCTGCATGGCGGTCTACGCGATCGGCGATGTCCAGGGCTGCTACGATCCCCTGCGCCGCCTCCTGGACCGCCTGGAATTCGATCCCGGGCACGACAGGCTCTGGTTGACCGGCGACCTCGTCAATCGCGGCCCGCAGTCGCTCGAGGTGCTGCGTTTCGTGCGCGGCCTCGGGCGCGTCGTCACGACCGTGCTCGGCAATCACGACCTGCATCTCATCGCCCTCGCCGCCGGCATCGACGGCGGGCGGGATCCGGATGCCACGCTCGCGCCCGTGCTCGCCGCACCGGACCGCGACGAGCTCGTCACCTGGCTGCGCAAGCGGCCGCTCGCGCATTACGACGAGAAGCTGAACACGCTGCTGGTGCACGCCGGCCTGCCGGCCGAGTGGACGGTGAAGAAGACGCTGAAGCGCGCCGCGGAAGTCGAGGAGGTGTTGCGCGGCGATGCGTGGCTCGAATTCCTGCCGGCGCTGTACGGCAACACCCCTGCCCGCTGGTCAGGGAAGCTCGAAGGCCACAAGCGGCTGCGCTACATCGTTAATGCGCTGACGCGCGTTCGCATGCTCGACGAGGAGGGGCGCCTCGATTTCTCGCACAAGGGTCCGCCCACGGACGCGAAGAAAGGCCTCGTGCCCTGGTTCGACGCACCCGACGCCCGCTGGCGCGGAACGCGCATCGTGTTCGGGCACTGGTCGGCGCTCGGGCTGATGATCCGCCCGGACCTCATCGGCCTGGATACGGGGTGTGTCTGGAACCGCGAGCTGACGGCCGTGCGGCTCAACGGCCGCCCGAAGGTCGTGCAGGTGGATTGCGCCTGCACGTGACGCCGGGTACCCGTTCACGCGCAGAGCTCGCGCATTTCTCTCGTTCTGCGGCCCTGGCCTCGAAGGCTGCACGCGCCGGCCGCCGCAGCCGCACCGCGGCGCCGGAGCCTCGCCGGTGACCGTGGCCTATAATGAGCCTCCCGAGCATTGCGACCCGAAGCAACGGGAGTCCGATTGCCGGGATTCTGTAACATCATTTGCGGAGAGGCGAACGCCGGATGAGCAGTGGAGACGGGATCATCGCGAATGGGCTCATCGCGAGCGATGCCCCACAGGCCGTCGGTCCCTACCCCCACGCCCGCCGCGTCGGCAACCTGCTGTTCCTCTCCGGCATCGGCCCCCGATCGCCGCACGACAACGGCATCCCGGCGGATTTCGGCGAGCAATGCCATGCCGTGATCGCGAACGTGCGCGCCGTGCTCGCGAGCGCCGGTCTCGACCTCCGGCACCTGGTCGACGTGACCGTGTTTCTCACCAACATCGAGCGCGACTTCGCGACGTTCAATGGCATTTACGGCGAGTATTTCAGCGCACAGGACGGCCCCTGCCGGACGACGGTGGAGGTCGGCCGCCTTCCCACACCGATCGCGATCGAGCTCAAGTGCATCGCCGAGATTACGACGGACTGAACCATGCAATCCCTTACCGCATTCAATTTCCAGCAATGGATCGACGAGCACAGGCACCTGCTGAAGCCCCCGGTGTGCAATCAGCAGGTGTTCGAGGAGAACGACTTCATCGTAATGGTCGTCGGAGGTCCGAACTCGCGGACGGATTACCATTACGACGAAGGCCCGGAGTTCTTCTACCAGCTCGAGGGCGAGATGCTGCTGAAGACGATCCAGGACGGGAAACGGGTCGACATCCCGATCCGGGCCGGGGAAATCCTCCTGCTGCCGCCGCGGGTGCCCCATTCGCCGCAGCGCTACGCGGACAGCATCGGGCTGGTGATCGAGCGCAAGCGCAATCCGGACGAGTTCGACGGGTTCATGTGGTTCTGCGAGAACTGCGATCACAAGCTGTACGAGGAGTACCTGTACGTTGACGACATCGTCGGGCAGTTGCCGCCGATCTTCGAGCGATTCTACGGCTCGGTCGAGAACCGGACCTGCGACCGGTGCGGCACGGTGATGGCGCGGCCGGGAGACCGGCCGGCGTGATCGGGCCGGGTCGCGCGCGCGGCGGGGCCCGCCCTCATGGTCGCGGGCGACCGGTTCGGCGTCGGGCGCCGCGGTGCCGATGCTGAAGATCGACATCCACACGCACATCCTGCCGGAGAACTGGCCGGACCTCCGCAAGCGCTACGGGTACGGCGGCTTCGTGCAGCTCGAGCACCACGGCCCCGGCTGCGCACGCATGATGATCGACGGCAAGGAATTCCGCACGATCCAGTCCAACTCCTGGGATCCCGCGGTGCGCCTGGCCGAATGCGACGCCTGCGACGTCGACGTGCAGGTGCTCTCGACCGTTCCGGTCATGTTCAGCTACTGGGCGAAGCCGGCGGATACCGCCGACCTCGCGAAGCTGCTCAACGACCACATCGCCGGCGTCGTCACCGATCATCCGCGGCGCTTCATCGGGCTCGGCACGCTGCCGATGCAGGACGCGAAGCTCGCCGTCGCCGAGCTCGAGCGCTGCAAGCGGTCGGGACTCGCCGGCGTGCAGATCGGCACGCACGTCAACGGCTGGAACCTGGACGACGAACGCGTCTTCCCCATTCTCGAAGCGGCCGCCGAGCTCGGCATGGCGGTGTTCGTGCATCCGTGGCAGATGCTGGGGCGCGACCGCATGGGTCTCTACTGGCTGCCGTGGCTCGTGGGCATGCCCACCGAAACGGCCCTCTCCATCTGCTCGCTGATCTTCGGGGGCGTGTTCGAACGGCTGCCGCACCTGCGAGTTGCCTTCGCACACGGCGGCGGCGCGTTTCCCGGGTTGATCGGCCGCCTCGAGCATGGCTTCAACGTGCGGCCGGACATCGTCGCCACCCGCAACGAGCGCAACCCGCGGGACTACCTCGGCCGCTTCTGGGTCGATTCGCTGGTACACGAGCCCGCGATGCTGCGGTACATGATCGATCTCATGGGCGCCGACTGCATCGCGCTCGGCAGCGATTACCCGTTTCCGCTCGGTGAGCACCACCCGGGGAAGATGATCGAAGAGATGGGACTGGACGAGACCACCCGCGACACCCTGCTCGCCGGCGCCGCCTTGCGCTGGCTCGACCTGCCGCGGAGCGCTTACGCGTGAATGACGCGACGCTGCCGTTCCCGGAGTTCGAGGCCGACGCGGACTTCGCGCGCGACCTCGACGCTCGCGATCCGCTGCGCGCATTCCGCGACGAGTTCAACTTCCCGCTGTCGAGGAACGGCTACGATCCCGTGTACCTGTGCGGCAACTCCCTCGGCCTGCAGCCGAAGCTCGCCGCCCGCTACGTCGAGGAAGAGCTCGAAGACTGGGCGAATCTTGGAGTCGAAGGACACTTCCATGCACGGCGCCCGTGGATGCCCTACCACCGCCTTGCCACGCCCGGCCTCGCGCGGCTCACCGGCGCGCTGGATGCCGAAGTCGTCGCCATGAACACCCTGACGGTGAACCTGCACCTGATGATGACGACGTTCTACCGACCGGAAGGGCGGCGCCGCAAGATCGTCATCGAGTCCACCGCGTTCCCGTCGGATCGCTTCGCCGCGGTCTCGCAGATCCGCCTGCGCGGCCTGGATCCGGCGGCTGCCCTGGTCGAATGGCACCCGAGGGAGGACGATGCGCTGCACCTCGACGACCTCGCCGCGCTGCTCGATGCGCAAGGCGACGAGATCGCGCTACTCCTGCTCCCGGGCGTGCAGTACCTGAACGGGCAGATCCTCGACATGCCGGCGATCTGCCGCATGGCACGTGACCACGGCTGCATGACCGGACTCGATCTCGCTCACGCGATCGGCAACGTGCCCCTGGCCCTGCACGATTGGGGACCGGATTTCGCGGTGTGGTGCAGCTACAAGTACCTGAACGGCGGCCCCGGCGCGGTCGGCGGCGCGTTCGTGCACACCCGCCACCTGGATGGTGACGGCACGCGCCAGCTCCTCGGCTGGTGGGGGCACGACGAGGCCACGCGTTTCGAGATGGGCCGGACGTTCCGCCCGGCTCCCGGGGCGGAGCTGTGGCAGCTCAGCAATCCGCCGATCCTGTCGCTGGCGCCGGTGCTCGCTTCGCTCGAGATCTTCGACCGCGCGCGCATCGAGCGCCTGCGAGAGAAGTCGCGGCTCCTGACCGGCTACCTCGATTTCCTGCTCGCCCGGCACTTCGACGGGCGTATCCGTTCCATCACGCCGCCGCACGCGCGCGGCTGCCAGCTCTCGCTCGTGGTCGAGGATCGCAGGCTCGACGCGCGGTCGCTGTTCCGTCGCCTGGAAAGCCGTAACGTAATCGCCGACTGGCGCGAGCCCAACGTGATCCGCGTGGCACCGGCACCGCTGTACGTCGGCTTCGAGGACGTGCACGACTTCGTCGAACGGCTGCGCGCGGCGGTACGCGAGGAATCGGGGGAGGCATGACGGCCATGCAACGGGACGTCGCCATCGTCGGCGCGGGTTTGTGCGGCCCGCTGCTCGCCGTCCTGCTCGCCCGCCGCCGCTTTCGCGTGACCTTGTACGAGCGCGGCGACGACCCGCGGGAAAAGGCACCGAGCGGCGGGCGCTCCATCAACCTCGCCCTCGCCGCGCGCGGCATCCACGCGCTGCAGCGCGCCGGGCTCATGGAGGCCGTGGAGCCGTTGCTGCTGCCGATGCGCGGACGCAGCGTGCACGACGAGGCCGGAAACGTGGAGCTCCTGCCCTACGGGCAGCGGGAGCACGAGGTCATCCACTCGGTCTCGCGCGCCGGCCTCAACCGCGTGCTCGTGGAGGCGGCCGCGGCGGAGGGCGTGACGCTGCGCTTCGGCCACGAGGCGGTGGGGGCGGAAACCGGCAGCGTGCGCATGCGCGAGCGCGCGAGCGGGCGTGAGTTTCGCCTCGACGCACCGCTCATCGCCGCCGACGGCGCGGGCTCGGCGGTCCGCCGCGGGCTCGACGCCACGGCCGGCATCGGCGCGACCGAGTCCCTGCTGCCGCACAGCTACAAGGAGCTGACGCTGCCGCCCGGCGCGGGCGGCACGTTCCGGCTCGACCCCGGCGCGCTGCACATCTGGCCGCGCGGCGGCTTCATGCTGATCGCGCTGCCCAACCCGGGCGGCGATTTCACCTGCACGCTGTTCCTGGCGAACGAGGGTTCTCCCTCGTTCGGCGAGCTCGTGGAACCCGCCGCCGTCGGCGCATTCTTCCGCCGCTGGTTCGGCGACGTCGCGGAGCTGATTCCCGACCTGGAATCGACGTTCCTGCGCAACCCCCTCGGCGTGCTCGGCACGGTCCGCTGCCGGCGCTGGCATGCCGGCGAAGTGCTGCTGATCGGGGATGCCGCGCACGCGATCGTGCCGTTCCACGGGCAGGGGATGAATCTCGCGTTCGAGGACTGCGCGCTGCTCGACCGCATGCTCGACGAGGCGGGAAGCTGGCGGGAAGTTTTCGAGCGGTTCGAGGCCGAGCAGCTACCGAACGCGAACGCCATCGCCGACATGGCGCTCGAGAACTACGTCGAGATGCGGGACACCGTGCGGGATCCGAAGTTCGCGCTGCAGAAGGCGCTGTCGTTCGAGCTCGAGAAGCGCCTGCCGCGCCGGTTCATCCCGCGGTACTCGATGGTGATGTTCCACGCGGAGATTCCCTACGCGGTCGCCTTCGAGCGCGGCGCGGTGCAGCAGGCCCTGCTGGACGAGCTGACGCGTGACGCGCACGCCCTCGCGGACATCGACCTCGATGCCGCGACCGCGCTCGCCCGCGACCGCCTCCCCCCGCTCCCGTAGCACAGAACCCTCCCCCGAGCATCGTTCATGCCCGGCCCGGAAGCGCACCGCGGAGCCGTGACCGGGGGGTGTCCCTGGGGGAAATAAAGCGGACCGAGGACACGGCGGAGCAGCGCAGCGCGGGGACCCACATCCGGCGCGATGCCCGCGCTGCTCCGCCGTGTCCGCATGGGAGCCATTCCCCCAGGGACACCCCCGGTCGCGGCGGAGCTTAAGCCCCCGATCCAAAACGGGCATGAACGATGCGGTGGCCGAGGTCGCTGCCAGCAAGGTAAAGACGAGCCGCGGACAGTCGCCCGCCGTGCGCGCTCCTGCAGGGGGCCTAACGGCGTTCCAGGGTTTCGAAAGTGAAGGCCACCGGGCGCTCGGCGGTGACCGGGTAGTGGTCGCTCCAGATCACCTTCCACTCGCGCGGATCGAGCCGTGGAAAGTACGTGTCGCCCTCGATCGTCAGGTGCACGCGCGTCATCTCGATGCGATCGACCCGCGGCAGGAGCTGCCGGTAGATCTCGCCGCCGCCGATCACCATCACTTCGGCAGCGTCCTCGACCCGCTTCAACGCCTCCGCCGGCGTCGCGGCAACCTCGGCGCCCGGGATCTCCAGCGCGGGCTCCCGGCTGATCACGATGTTGCGCCGTCCCGCGAGCGACTGCCCGATCGATTCGAAGGTGCGCCGCCCCATGAGGACCGGCTTGCCCATGGTGAGCTGGCGGAAGCGCTTCATGTCTTCCGGCAGCCGCCACGGCAGCCGCCCGTGCCGGCCGATCACGTCGTTGTCCGACGCGGCGACCACGATGATGAGCTCCAACGAGTGTCCTCCCCGATCGTTACTGCTCACGGTGCCCGGCGATCGGCAGCCGCCAGTCGAAACGGATGGCCACGAAGCGCAGGCCGAAGGACAGCAACGCGCCGGCGATCAGCACCGGCGCCTGCGGCCAGCCGAGCGAATCGCCGATGACGACTGCGGCCGCGCCCGCCAGCGCCGCGACGGCATACAGCTCGGCGCGCAGCACCACGGGAATCTGCGCCACCAGGATGTCGCGCACCATGCCACCGCCGATGCCGGTCAGCATGCCGAGCAGTATCGCGGTGACCGGTGCGAGCTCGAACGACAGCGCCTTCCATGCACCCGTCACCGCGAACAGCGCCAGCCCCGCGGCATCGAATATCTGCACGGGATGGTGGAAGCGCTCGACCAGCGAGTAGCGGTAGAAGACGATCAGGCCCGCGAGGCAGGCGGTCCCGAGATAGCGCCAGTCGAGCAGCGCGGCGGGCGGCACGTCGCCGATCAGGACATCGCGCATGATCCCGCCCGCCGTGGCCGCGGCGATCGACAGCACGAGGACACCGAACAGGTCGAGGCGCTGGCGAACCCCGACCGTCGCGCCGCTGATCGCGAACACGAACGTACCGGCAAGGTCCAGGCTGGCGAGGAAGATCTTCAAGGCGGGTCACGCGTTCCGAAACCGTCTTCTTCAGGCTGCCGTGACATCGACGATTTCCCCATGACGTCACGCATGCCGGGCGATCGCATGCTACACGGCAGGTACCGGCAGCACCAGCTGCGGCCACTCACTGAGGCACGTTGACCGCTACCGCATACAGCCGCCCGGGATTACCTCGCCCATCCGGCGTCGAGCGCACGATTTCCCTGGATCGGCCACACGGGAACGTTCGCCAGCTCAATTGCCGGTCTTCTGAGCTCCTCGTCAGAAGACCGCGCCGCCTGAGGCAGCGAAGCGACAGCGGCCCGACAGCGTTGGCGCAATCAGTGCCCAAGCTCGAGCACCTTTGCGGTGAATCCCATATTTAGTATACTATTCCTCAATGTTTGTACTTGTGTTTTACTGAGTACACAACAAGCCAATATACAACTCCAGTCGCCTCGACTCCCGTTTCAGCACCGATCCGGCGCAGATCGACCGGTGGGGGGTAGAAAACAACGAGACAAAGCCAGCTCGCGGCATTGGCAGCCATGATCCTGCTACCCGCTTTCGCTTCGGTCACCAAGGCTGATCTGAGTGACGGCGCGTTGTTTCGGGAGACCTTCAAGGAGTTCCAGCCCCCCTGGCTCACGATAGACCGCCACCGCAAGGTGCTGGTCTACACAACCAACGGCATTGACGGACGGATACTACAGGTCACCTACATCCCTAGCAGCCAAGGCTCAGAACGGGTCCTTCAGAACTATTGGCTCACGAGCGTCGTGACAGCCGCAACACTGAGCTTCGATATGAAGCTACACAGCCAGTTCGAATTCGTCCGTGGTGGGAAACTGCACGGATTGATGGGCGGCACCGCCACAACCGGCTGCCAACCGATCGATCCTTTCGGCTGGTCAGTTCGGATGATGTGGATGGGTGCCAACGGTACGCCAGTTCTGTACATCTACCACCAAGACCGCGTCTCGGAGTGCGGGGACGTATTTTATCCGTCAGCGAGTTTCGAGTGGCGGAAGGGCCGTTGGTACCGCATCGACCTCTACGTCAAGATGAATTCGGACGTAGGATCAGCCGATGGCCGGGCGACGCTCTATATCAACGGAGAGCCGATCGTTGACGTACGTCACCTGAACTTGAGCGGAAGCAGGCTGGTTCAGATCGAACAAATTCGCCTTCCATACCTTTTACGGGGGCGACGATCCGAGTTGGAGCCCTTCGAAGAACACCTATATTTACTTCGACAACTTTACAGTGATGCCTGGCAAGTTCGTAGCTGGAGAGCGTGGCACGACGTGCGAAATCTTTCGTGAAGGCATCTACAACCTGTACACCGCGTCATGTTGCGCCCAATCCTGCGGCGCTTGCGGTGGGCCTCCTTGTGGAGGCCTGCCAGGCGGAGCTGCTCAATGCTGTACCAGCCAGGTCAGCACGAACGGCAGGTACTGTGACCTCAACGGAGACAGTGCTCCGTGCTCGTTCCTCTTCTCCGAGTACTACAATGGTGGAAATCCATCGCAGGCCGGAAGCGGTGACACGGGGCAGGAAGTCCAGTGACGTAGTTCCACGCAGGATTTGTGCGGGTACCCCGCACTTGGCCCGCCAGCCAATCTATTGCGGCGGACAGCAGCCGCCCGAACGATCTTCCTAAAGCGACCATTGCTTCTGGTCCTCAAGGTTCGAACATCGTGCAGGCAATGATCGCCGCGACCCTTTTCGACTGAACTGGGCTCGAAAATCCGCCGTCGTGTACAGCACGCTCCAGAGCGGCTGCGGCTCGACGAACGTACCAGTGGCCCAGGAAGTCGGCGGCGAAACCGTTCCTTGCCACGTCGAACTCCTCACGCAGAAAGGCGATAGCGCTCGCCGTCTTTTTGCCTTTTCGCGTTGCCTGGCGTGGAGCGCGAACTTCGCCGATGAAGCAGGTGCCGGGTGTGGCCGGGAGGATGGTAATGGCGGTAAAGTTACGCCGCACGCCTCTCCCCGGGCGCTTGTGCCCGCGGTCGAAGGGCAGATCCAGGAGCTCGGGGCTCAAGTTGTAAAGAATGTCGTAGTGCACCTGCGCGGCATGGAAGCGCGCTTTTCCGGCTACGGCCGTGACGTCGTCCAGCAGCTTCGACGCAAGGGGCAGGAACTTGACCGTGTACTGGGGCTCGCGCCCGGCGTGAAACCGGTTGCGAGAATGCCGGTAGTGGCATGCCAGTATGTCCAGGTATTCCGGTGCATCCTCCGTAACCCTGCCTATTGCCTGTTGTAATGCGGCTTCGAAGCCCCGGCGCGCTGAAGCCGGTCGGATGTTACGCGTCCGTCGCGCAACGAATGTCTCTGCTGAAGGTGCGCCCAGGAACTGGGCATAGAACGGCCGGTGGTTCTCTCCCCCGGCGCCGCCCAGCCGAATGATTTCTCCCGTGGGAAATGCGCCGGGAAAGAGGATCGGGTGATAAACGCCCAGGCAGAGATCCTTCCACAGCGCGTACGAGGTTTTCCCGTTCAGCCAGGCCTGTTTCCTGCCCAATGGACCGTTCAACGGCATGGAGAAGCGCCTGCAAAGCAGGCTGGCAATGAGGTGATCCTTCCCCGTGCCACGTCCCCCGCCGCAGCAGATCTGGAGCCGATTGGCGACGTCGCGGTCGCAGTCCCGGAGCGCACCGAGAAGCAGTGAGAATACGGTCCTCGAGTCGAGCCCGCCGGTCAGGTCACAGGAAATCCGGACCGCGGGTTCCCGAGCAAGCGTGCTCAGCCGTCCGATCCAGGTATTGATGAAACGTTCTAGCCGATCCCGGTAGTTGCCTTGCCGAGGAAGGCGGGGAGCCTTCTCCAGCCGGTATCCGGATGAGCCTATCCGGAGTGCGTAATCGGCGGGAACCAGCCGCACGCCCCTGACGAGCGTGTCGAAGGACGTCAACTGCGCGAAGAAGGACCCCCGCCCAGAACGGTAGAACGTACCCTCCGTCGCCATGGCCGCGAGCTGCGAATGATCGGGGAGCACCGGGTATCCGTGGCGTCGCAGGTGCTCGGCAATCCTGTACAGGGAGTTCGATACGACCCAGAACCCGTCATCCCAGAAGTAGAACAGCTTCTTGTAGCCGGCGTAGTCCGTCGAGAAGCGGTAATACCCGGAGTTCTCCCGTTCAGCCAGGACGTAGCAGCCGTCCTCCCGCTCGGGGCGCTCCACTCCTCTCGCCTCGCGAAAGCGCTCGAAGCCTTCTTCCCCGGTCACGTAGTCGGTACCGTGAAAGAAGTACCCTTGGAAGAACCGTTCGGGATTCTGCGTCGTGCTGGAGAACAGGAACACCAGTGGTGAAAGCACCTCAGCCCCCTGGCTTCCTGCCCGCTGGGCGAATCCTGGAACTGACTTCATCGGGCCCACGTTCGGCAACGTGATCCGAAACGGTACCGCGTGCTCCTTGTGAAACTCAAGATGGTTGCGTTGCCTTCGCTTAAGGTTGCCGGGCGAGCTCGCTCGCCAACTGGCTTCACACCGCCATGACATCGTCGCCGGGGATGCGGAGATGCTCGGACAGGAAGTCGATCAGCGCCCGCACTTTCGGCGGCACGTGCTTGCGCGTCGGGTACACGGCGTAGATCCCGAGCTCCGCGCAGCGATACTCCGGCAGCAGCCGCGTGAGCCTGCCCTCCGCCAGGTCCTCCCCCACGAGAAACGTGGGTTGGAGCACGATGCCCTGGTGCGCGAGGGCCGCTGCGCGGCAGATGTCGCCGCTGTTGGCGCGAATGCACGGATCGATGCGCACGCTGACCGGTCCGTCCGGACCGTCGAAGTGCCACTCGTCGCCGGACGCGAGGTAGGTGTAACCGATCACGTCGTGCCGGGCGAGGTCTGCAGGATGCGTGGGTGTGCCGCGCGCCGCGAGGTACTCCGGTGACGCGCAGACGACGATGCGCGTAATCGCGAGCCGCTTGCTGATGAGCGACGAGCTCGGCAGGGACGCGATCCGGATGGCCAGGTCGTAGCCCTCCTCCACGAGATCCACGATCCGATCGGCATGCGTGATGTCGAGGCGCACCTTCGGGTGACGCTCGCGAAACGCACCCCAGAGCGGCGCGAGGTGCCGGATGCCGAAGCTCACCGGCACGTTGACCCGCAGCAGGCCCTCGGCCGCACCCGTGCGCGAGGTGATCTCGGCTTCGGCCTCCTCCACGCCCGACAGGAGCTCGCGGCAGCGCGCGTGGAAGATCTCGCCTTCCTCCGTGAGCGACAGGCGGCGCGTGGTCCGGTGCAGCAGCCGCACGCCGAGCCGCGCCTCGAGTTGCGCCACGTGGCGGGATACCGCGGCGCGCGAAGCCCCGAGCGCGTCGGCGGCACCGGCGAAGCTGCCGGCATCGACCACCGCGACGAAAGCCTGCATCTCGGTGTAGCGACCCATTAGCTCTGATTATGCAACAGTCCATCCCGAGAGCGGCTATTTATTCCGCAGACTGCGCGCAAATATCCTTTCCCCTGGGACGCCGGCCCTCGAATCGAGTATTGGAAAAGGAGAGCAGGAACATGGCACCGAAAGGCTTCGGCACGACGACGAGGACGAGGACCGCGCTGGCATCGCTGGTCAATGGGCTTTGCAGGTTTTGACCCACAACTGAACCAAAGGGGAGGAATGCTCATGTTCAATCAGCTTTTTCAACGTATCGTTGCGACCGAGGCCGGCTGGGCGCCGCTCGCGTTGCGCATCCCGGCAGGCATCATCTTCATTGCCCACGGAGCCCAGAAGCTCTTCGGGTGGTTCGGCGGCGGCGGGCTCCAGGGCACCGGGGAGTTCATGGCGTCGATCGGCCTGCATCCCGGCTACCTGATGGCATTCCTCGCCGGCGCGGCCGAGTTCTTCGGAGGCGTGGCGCTCATCGTGGGCTTGCTCGTGCGCCCGGCGGGCGCGGTGCTCGCGTTCACCATGCTCGTCGCGATCTTTGCCGTGCACTTCGAGAACGGTCTGTTCCTGAGCAACGGCGGCTACGAGTTCGGGCTCGCGCTCCTCGGGGCATCCGTTGCGCTGACCCTGAGCGGCGCGGGTCGCGCCTCGGTCGACGAGTGGCTCGCCCGGCGGGTAACGGTCACCGCGGCGGAGCCCGGAGTCGCGAAGGGCGTCGCCTGACGCGTGGCGAGCGCCCGTCCCGTGCTGCGGGGCGGGCGCTCGCCACCGCCCGACGGGCAGCGGCAGGCCGGAGGCGGAGCGTCCACTGGCGAGCGGCCAACCGGCCGTCTAATCTTCTGACAAGGCGACGCCGTATACCCGGCGCGCACGGGCGCTCCCGCGGCATGGCCACGATCGCAAGTGCGCGCTCACGACGACGAGGAGGAGCCACGTGCCCGTCACGGCGGATCGCACACAGCCGAGCACACGCCCGGACACGCACCCGGTCGGCCGATCCTGGATCCGCCCGTTCCACGCCCTCCTCCTCGGCGGGACTCTCTCGCTCTTCCTTGGCGCGCTGTTGAGCGACATCGCCTATTACCGCAGCTACGAGATACAGTGGAACAACTTCGCGTCGTGGCTCATCGCCGGCGCGCTCGCCGTGGGCGTCCTCGTGCTCCTGTCTGCGATCGTTGACCTGGCTCGCGCCGCGTGGCGCGGCCGCCCCGCCGTCTACTTCGTCCTGCTGCTCGTGGCCTGGGTCGCGGGCTTCGTCAACGCGCTCGTCCACGCGAAGGATGCGTGGGCAAGCATGCCGGCGGGCCTCGTGCTTTCGGCCATCGTGTTCGTGCTCGCGTGCGTGGCCGCCTGGCTGGGCTTCTCCGCGCTGCGCACGGGAGAGGTGCGGTGAAGCGCCGCGCGGCCGCTTGTGCCACCGCGCTCGGCGTAGTGCTCTCCGCCTGCGGCGGCGGCGACCCGGGATCGTTCGAAGTCGGCCCCGACCCTGAGCTCCCGCCACCCCACCGCGGCCTGCTGCCCAGCATGACCGTGGCAGAGCCGGCACCCTGGGGCGACCGGCAGCCGACGGTGCCGGAAGGCTACACGATCGCCGCCATCGCCACCGACCTCGCGATTCCGCGCCAGACGCTGGTCCTGCCGAACGGCGACATCCTGGTGGCCGAAGGCCGAGGCGGCAACGCGCCGGCTCTGAAGCCCAAGGACGTCATCGCCGGGTACATCAAGGCACAGGGCACGACGGCGGTCGAGGGCGGGAATCGCCTGACGCTGCTGCGCGACGGCGACGGCGACGGCACTTACGAGGTGCAGACGGTCTTCGCCGAGAACCTGAACGCGCCGTACGGCCTCGCGCTGGTCGGCAATGCCCTCTACGTCGCCAACCAGGATGCGCTCGTGCGCTTCGCTTACCGCGAAGGCCAGACGCG
>Ga0079224_100002659_pt1 | contig 21935 bp, 19 predicted proteins | sample Stecom2015_FD_80414 | JGI IMG/M metagenome (GOLD analysis project Ga0079224, IMG submission 80414) | Agricultural soil microbial communities from Utah to study Nitrogen management - Steer compost 2015 | ecosystem: Environmental > Terrestrial > Soil > Agricultural land | place: USA: Utah...
ACGTTCGGCCTCTTCGCCGCCTGTTCACGCGCGACGCTGACCGTGCTGCGGTGGACGGCGACGAACGCCTCCGCAACCTCCCCCACCTCGTCCATCGACTGGACGGCGGCGGGCGGAATCGTGATCTCGGGGATCTCCGTGTGCACGCTGCGCAGCCGCTCCAGCGCCTCCGGCAGGTCGGACCGCGCCACCTGAAGGGCCTGGTTGCGCAGGGCGCGCAGCGAGCGGACGATGGACCGCCCGACGACGATCGAGGCCAGCGCCCCGGCGCACAGCACGATCAGCACCACCGCCCCGACGAGCAGGGTGCGCTGGAGCTGAGCGGCGCGCTGCCCTTCGGCCTGCGCGATCGCGTCGCTGAGCACCTCCTGCTCGACCGTGCGGAGCAACTCGTGGCGGTCCTGGCTAAGCGCCCACCAGTCGGTCGCGTTCGGCACTACCGGTCGGCCGGCGGCGCCGACCGCTTCCTCCTCCAGGGCGACCGCCGCGCGGAACCGGGGATCCTCGGTGACCGCCTTGTAGCGGCTCACCTGCTCGTCAGTCGCGATCGCCCGGAAATCGGCCACCGCGGTGTGATGGCTCGCGCGGAGATCGCCCAACTCCGCCAACGTGTCGGAGGTGTATCGGCCCGCGCGCGCGGAGAGGTAGATCTGCGCGCGCACCAAGGATGAGATCTCTTTTATCCGAGCAAGTTGGACATAACGGGATACAGCGTCTGTGAGTTCCGGATACTCCGCCCGCGGCTCCGGCTCGGCGAGCAAGGCGAGCAGCGCCTCGATCGCCCGCCCGTAACCCCCCAAAGCGGTCGCGACATCAGCGGCGCCGTTCGCGACAGCGGTACGCAGGGCCGGGAGTTCATCCAGCGCCTCGACGGCCCGCGCGTACGGCGCCCGCCAGGACGCGTCACGGCGGGTCAGCGCCGCGGCGGCGGCGCGGAACTCCACGATGGCCTGGTCCACCGCGTCGTAGTGGTTGCGCAGGGCCGCGCTGCCGGTGATGGCGTCATACCGGATGGGGGCGGCACGTCGTTCCGCGAGCTCCCCCACGGTCCGGTCACGCTCCTGCTGCAGCTCGTGCACCAGAGCCGTGATGTGCTCGCCGATCGCGACCTGGCGCGCGAACTCTCTGAGCACAGTGGCCTGTCCGACCAGGGCGCCGATCTGCACCACGGCCAGGGCCACGAACGCCATCGACGGGATGGCCAAGACCGTGGCGAGCTTGGTGCGGATTCGCCAGTCACGGAGCCGAAGCCGCGGCACGCGGCGGTGCGGTAGGACACTCACCTCTGATCGGCGGTGGCGGTGAGGGGTGAGCCCACCGCTGGACGCTTCCCGGGCTGCCGTCACCACGCCTCCTACAGTCACCTGCCTCGCCATCGGGCGAGCCGACGCGCGGCTTTATCCAACCAGCCGTGAGATCGCTGTCAACGCCCTGTCGTGGTGAGAAGCCACTACGGGGTCGCCGGTTGATCACGTCCTGTCGGTCCCGGCGAATCGACATCGTCCATCCAGCCGATGGCGCGCGCGCTCCATTTCGGATCATCGATGAGGCCGAGGGCGAGCAAGCCGGCGCCGGTCGCGGCGATTTCGGGATTCGCGATCCGACGCACCGAGCGGGGTGCGAGCGCGGCCTGAAACGCCTGTCGCCACCATCGGGACGCCGCCAGCGCGCCCCCACCGAGCACCACGTCCACCTGTCGCCGCACGGTGGACTCGATGACCGACAGCGCGCCGCAAATCTGCTGGCAGACACCGTTCATCAACGCGGCGAGCACATCCACGGCGGTGGTGTCGAAGCTCAGCCCCACCAGTTGCCCGGACCCCGCCGGGGCCTGGCCGGGTGGCCGGTCACCGCCGAAGCGGGGATCAGCCCACAGCCCACGCCCCGGCTGGACACGCTCCAGCGCCGCGTCCAACTCGGGCCCGTCGGGCAACCGAAGTTCCCGTCGCGCCCACGCGAACAGGTTGCCGCCCGATGAGACGGCGGAGCCCGTCACCACTCGCCGGTGGTCCACTCGGTACCGCCACAGCGTGTCCGGCAGCGGTGGCAGCGGCTCACCGGCCGGAACGGCCTGCACCAGGCGCACAGCGGAAGAGGTCCCGACCGTCACGGCGGCACGGCTTTCATCCACACACCCCGACCCGATGTTGGAGGCGGCGCCGTCGCCGATGGCCGGCGCCCACCAGGCCTCGCGCAGCGCCGGCCAGCGGCGGGCGTACTCGGCGCGCAGTCGCCCCCGCCACCCCTCCGGCGCCAGCGACGGCAGCTCACCCGGGCGCACGCCGGCGAGGTCGCACGCCTCGCCATCCCAATCGAGGGTCGTGAGATCGAGCAGCCCCGTGCCGGAGGCTTGGGAGACCGACATCGGGGCGTCGGTCAACAGGACACTCAGGACATACTCGACTATCCCGACAAAGCGTGCGGGTGTGGTGCCCAGCCGCGCGCGCAACCAGGGAACCCGCACCGTCCAGTAGGCGCGGTGCCACCACGTTCCGGTGCGCTGGTGGAAGGCGTCCGGATCGGCCGGGCCGACCGCGCCGTCCGGCACCTCGGCTCGGGTGTCCAGCCAGACCATCACCGGCCCGAGAGGCGCGCCGGCCGCGTCCAGCGGGAGCAGCGAATGCCACTGCGCGGCGCTGACGACCAGCTCGACCCCGTCGAGCCAACCGCCAGCCGCCAACTCATCGAGACAGTCGACCACCGCGGCGAGATATATCTCCACGTTCAGGGTGGCCGCGCCATCCCGCCCTTGCGTGACCACCACCGGTCGGCGGGCGAGCGCCCCGGGCAGCGGTTGCGCAGCGGCATCGAGGACCATCGCGCGCGCCGACGAGGTTCCGAGATCCAGGGCGAGAATCTTCATCGCCGATCACCGTACCGAGCCGGCCGGCATGACGCGGGCGCGCCAGGGCAGAGCGTACGCCCCGTCCACACGCCCACACGCCAGGTAACCGCCCCTGTCGCACGGCCTTCACATCCGACCCCGCCAACCGGCCGATCGGCGCGGCCTCCCGCCGCCGGAAGAACTCACGCGATCATCCGCGACGCATCGAGCGCCGCTGACCTCCGTCTACTCTCGACGAACGTCGATCGTGATGACGTACTCCCCGTCGGGACGCGTCAGCTCCCCGATACGGATCGGCATCAGCTGTCCGTCGCCCTGGATGCCCAAGCCATACGTCACGTACCCCTCGTAGTCGCCGGCGAGGCGGTACCCGCGCAACCGGGGAAAACCCAAGTCTGTATCCGGCGCCCGCTGGATCGAGGAATGACCGTGGCCGTCGTGCGCCTGCGCCGGGGCGAACCGGACGCGCAGGAAGCTATCACCGGGCAGCGCGATCGGCAGCCCGCTGCCCGCGCCGATGACCTGGGAGACGTACTGCACCTCGTAACCCGGCATGCCGCCGCGGAAGACAAACGACATGCGACTGAAGCTGGGCTGCGCGTCTGGGTAGTCGGTGGCACGCAGCTCGACCAGATAGGGCAACGCCGGGGCCGGCGGCGGCGCGATCGGCACGTCGCCGTGGTACGCGACTCGGACCAGCGACTCCGGCACCGCCCAGCCGTACCGGATCCGGTAGGACGCACCGGCCGTGCTGGCCTGTGGCGAAGGCGTGCGCTGTGACAAGCCGATCGGTTCGGCCGTCGAATCAGGCGGACTGGACGGACGGCTGGAGGCGTCCGGCGGCCGGGACGGATCGGCCAGAGTTGCCCCCGCCCCGGGAGTCTCCACCGGCGGGTCGCCCTCCTGGGCGGGGTGCGCGCATCCGGCCACCGCCAGGGCGCCAGCCATGATCAGGGGAAGGAAGCGTGAATGTCTCATACCGAGAGGACGAGGCGCGCGCCTGCGGAGTTCGCTGATCCGCGCAGAACGGCACATCAACGGGCTGTGGTTGACCGAGCGTGTCAATTCGTCCGCATCCGGTTGGCGCCGCTCCGGCACATCGATACCGTGTGATTGATGCCGGAAGGGAACCATGCTTGGTGACGATCATGCTTGGTGACGACGCCGCGTTCGAGTCCGCGCTGCGCTGGGTGGACGATTGGGAGTCGCGCATCGCCGCGCAGGCCGCTCGGGCGCGTGAGCTGTCGCAGCGCATGGCCGAGCTGACGGCGACCGCGACCAGCGCCGACGGTTTGGTCGCCGTCACCGTCGATTCCGCTGGCAGCCTGCGGGACTTGCGGCTCGACGAGGCGATCCGCCGCTATCCGGCGAACGAGATCGCCGCGCAGATTCTCACGGTGACACAGGAGGCGATGCGGCGTCTGGTCGAGCGAGTCGGTCAGGCCACTGAGGAGACGCTCGGCCGAGACGATCCCGCCGGACAGGCCATTGTCGAGTCCTACGCCCGGCGACTCCAGCCGCCATCGCAGTCTTCTCCGACCGGGCGCGGGTAGCGATCGGGGACGGCCGCCCGTCGCGCACACCACCGCTAATCAGGCATTCCACCCTGATTAGGCAATTCAGGACATCACGCCATGCCGCGGTCACCCGTCCGACGGTTGCCCCCACGCTCCACTATGGAGCGCAAATTGCCGGCACGCGGCGTGCTCTGGCACAGTGTCGGCGCCACGATGTCGACCTTGGGGGAATGCGCGCGATGTTGGGCCCGTCCCATGCCCTCTCCGGCGCCGCCGTATGGCTCGCGGGTTCCTGGGCTTTGGACGTCTTCGCCGACTACCAACAGTCGCCGTTGGCGCTCGCGGTGGGCACCGCCGTCTGCGCGGGAGGCGCCCTCCTCCCCGACCTTGACCTCTCCGGCAAGGTGACCCGCAATCAGGGCGGCGCCACGGTGGCGCGCACGTTCGGCGTCGTGTCCCTGTTCATCGCCGAAGTCATCGAGAAGATCTCGCTGGCCGTCTACACCGCGACGAAGCTCCGCGGAGATCCCGTCCGCAGCAACGGGCACCGCACCCTGACCCACACCCTCCCGTTCACTGTGCTGGTGGGCTGGGGCACCACCGCCCTCTGCACCCGCTACGGCAAGTGGGCGGTGATCGGGATCCTGTTCTTCATGATCGGACTCGCGCTGCGCGGGCTCTTCGCCGACTGGGCTAAGCGGGCCGGCTGGGTGCTCATCACGCTCGTCTCCCTCGTCGCCGCCGTCGCCACCTCGATCCTGCTCCCCGGGGACCGCGGCTATCCGATGATCGGCTTCGCCGTCGCGGTCGGATGTCTCGTCCACATCCTCGGCGACCTCCTCACCAGCGCCGGTGTGCCGCTGCTCTGGCCGATCCCGATCAAGAATCGGATGTGGCGCATGATCAGCGTGCCGGACTCCCTCGCGGTCAAGGTCGGCGGCAAGGTCGAGACCGTCGTCCTGCGCGGCGTCTTCACCACGGTCGCGGTGGTCTCCGCTGCCGGGCTGCTGCTACCCCACCTGCTCGACGGGGAGTACGGCGGACTGTGACGGCGTCACCCGCCCTCCACACCAACCGGCCCGCCGCGCCCCGGGTGCGGACGCCGGTTACGACACCGGCACCCGCTCGGGCGCGAGCGACAACCCCCACTCCGTGAGCAACTCGGGGGAATCGACCCGAGTGGGGTCCCCGACACCGTCGCAGGAGATGTCGACGACCTCGTCGCGGTGAGCGAGCAAGTACGCCCGCGCGCCGCCCTCGGCGTTCCCCAGATCCGCGATCGCCGCCCAGTGCCGTCGCCCGAACACCATCGGGTAGTTGCGCAGGCCCCCGTATGTGGCGCAGACGAGCATGTCCGGATAAGGCAGCGCCGTCACCCGGCGCAACGCCTCCGCGGTAATCCCGGGCATGTCGACGGGCATCACGGCGACCGCGTCCACCGGAGTCAGGGTCAACGCGCCCAATCCGATCCGCAATGACGAGCCCAGCCCCGTGCCCCAGGCGCGGTTGACGACGACGCTCGCCCCGCGGAGGTCCGCGATCGCCCGCACCTCATCGGCCGCGGCCCCGAGGACCACGACGGCCGGAGCGAGCTCCGCCTCGCGTACTACCTCCAGCATCCGCTCCAGGAGCAGCCGGTCTCCCTGGTAGAGCAGCGCCTCCGGGCCACCAATGTGACGGCCTCCCCCGGAGGCGATGATCATTCCTGCTACGCGGTTCAGCGTGCCACCTCCGCCATGGTGACCAACCACCCCGTCCCGTCTGGGCGGGACGGTGCATACGACGCGGACCGCGAGACTGTCCGCTGTGGAGGACCGGAGGGGACGGTCCGGGTCAGACGGCGGCCTCCCCGTCGTCGACCCCGTATCACGCACACCCGATCAACGAGCAAAGTCGACTCCGGTGGCGCTCCGGCCCTCATCATTCGCCCTCGTCACCGCTGGTCACGCGTGGACCGCGCGCCGGTCTCGCCGAATTCGCGGGCGGTCAGGCGCGCCGCCCGTTACCTCCAGCCGGGTCCGGGGTTGTCCCGATCAGTGCGGCTGACGGCGTGCCGCGGAACGACACGACGGCGGAGGGGCGGATGTCGACGGAGTTCGTGGTGGGGCTCGACGTCGGCGGTGCGACTACGCGGGTCACCGTGATCGGGCTCGACGGCAGCCGCCTCGGCGACGGGCAGGCCGGCGCGGGCAACCCGATCACCCACGGCCCCGAGCTCGCGACCAACGAGCTGCGTACCGCGCTCACCACCGCCCTCTCCACTGTGGATCTCGATGGCGCCCGCGCCGGGGTCATCAGCCTCCCCGGGGCGAACCGCCTGCTCGCCGACCCCACCGGCCGGGCCGTCTTCGACACGGTGTGGCGCGACGCGGGGCTGCGCTGCCCGTACACCGTGCTCGACGACCTGCTCGTCGCGTACGCCTCGGCGACCGCGGCGCCCGACGGAGCGGTCGTGCTGGCCGACCTCGACGCGGTCGCAGCGTCCATCCGGCAGATGGCCGTCGACCGGACCGCCGACGGATATGGCTGGCTGCTAGGCGACGGCGGATCCGCCTTCTGGCTCGGCCGAGCCGCGGTCCGCAGGCTCCTCGCCGACCTCGACGCCGGGCAAGAGCCGAGTCGCCTCGCCAGTCAGGTGTTGACCGAGCTGCTTGGCACGGCGCAGCTCTCCTCCCGGCCGCGGCACACCGTCGACCGGGTCGTGCAGGCCGTCAGTCGCCGCCCGCCCATTGAATTGGCCAAACTCGCCCCGCTCGTGCTCACCGCCGCCCAGGAGGGCGACACCACCGCGATCGCGCTGGTGGACGAAGCGGCGCAGCGGCTCGCGGCGACGGTCGGACGCGTCCGCGGCGCCGTGGAGACCACGCCCGTGGTCCTCGGCGGCTCCTTGCTCACCGATGGCACGGTCCTGGCCGCCGCGCTCTCCGCGGCGCTACGCGAACGCTCACCGCACACCCCGCTGCTCACCGCCGGGGACGGCGCCGCAGCCGCCGCTTGGCTCGCCGCCCGCTCACTCGACGGCGTCGACGCGGACACGCTGCACCGTCGCGTGGTGCGGCCGGTGTGAGCCGACGAGCCGTCGGAGGCGAACCCTCAAATCGGCGGCACAATCGGCGTCAGCGGGGCGTGCGCTCGTTCCGCGTGATGGCGCGGCGGCCGGCTAGGCCGTGTCCCGAATGGCCTGCGCGAAGACCTCTGAGCGATGCTCGAAGTTGCGGAACTGGCCGTAGCTCGGCGCGGCCGGTGACAGCAGGACCACCCCGCCCGCCGGGGTGAGTTTGCGAGCCCGCCGCACCGCGGCGACGAGGCTCTCGGTCACCTCGGTGCGCACCCCCGGCAGGCCCTGCAGGGTCGCCACGATCCGGGGGCCGCTGTCCGGAATGCCAATCACCGTCACCCGCTTCCCCGCCAGGTGGTCGCGCAGCGGCGTGTAGTCGAGACCTCGGTCCGCGCCACCGACGATCACCGTCAACGGGCGGCCCGCGTACGCGTCGATCGCGTGGATCGCTGAGTACGGGCTCGTCGAGAGGGTGTCGTCCACGAAGGTGATGCCCGCCGGGTCCTCGATCTCGGTCAGGCGGTGCGGCAAACCCGCGAACGAGCGCACCGCCACCGCGAGCCTCTCCCGCTCCGCGACGCAGTCGACGCCGAGCGCCTCCAGCGCGGCGAGGGCGACACAGAGATTCCGCTCGTTGTGCCGGCCGATCAGCCGCAGCGCCGAACGGGGGAACAGCGGCTGGTCCTGCCGGAACACGTACGGCTCACCGTCGGGGCCCGGTGCGACGTGAAAACTGGAGGGCACGGCCGCCGCGACCGCCGGGCGCCCCCGGAGCCGTTCGACGAGCCGCTCATCGGTCCCGTTGTAGACGACCGTCTCCGGACCGTGCGCGATGAGGTTGAGCTTGTCGCGGTAGTACTCCTCCACTCCGCCGTGCGCGTCCAGGTGCTCGGGGAAGAGCGCGGTCAGCACGGCCACCCGGGGCGAATCCGTCAAGTCGCTGCACTGGTAGCTGGACAGCTCCAGCACGTACTGGTCGCCCTCCGGCAGATCCAGCAGCGGCACGCCGATGTTGCCACCGAGGATGTTGGCGCGTCCGACGCCGTTCAACAGGTGGCTGATCAGGCTGGCGGTCGTGCTCTTGCCTTTGCTTCCGGTGACGGCGACCGTCCGCGCGGCGTGATCGGCCATCCACAGCGCGCTGCCGCCGGTGACCGTGGCTCCCCGGCGGCGCAGCTCGACCATCCACGGGTGGGTCAACGGAACCCCGGGCGAGCGCACCACTACGTCGGCCGCGACGAGCCGTTCGAACGCCGCGTCACCGGTGTACAGCGGCGCGAAGTGCGCGAGTTCGCCATCCCAGGAGAGCGTGTGCGCGTCACCCTTGTCGTCAACGGCGACCAGCTCGACAGGATCGTGTGCGGCGATGGCGGCGACCGCGGCCCGGCCTTCTCGGCCGGTGCCCCAAACCGCGACGGACCGGCCACGCAGGTCTGCCAAGCGCACGTGAGCTCCTCGTGTCTCCGGGTCCGGTCAGTCCCGCGGGTGGGGCGGGCCCCGAGGAACGACGGACGGGCTAGAGAAGAAGGCAGGATTAGTATGGCTCGCCGGCCGACAGTGAGGAGTCACGGGTGACGCACGAGATTCGTCGCATGTCCGCGTTCAGCTTCCCGGCGCACTCCTTCGATCCGGTCACCGGGGTGGCGACGTTCGACTACGCGCTGACCGGCCCCGGCGGCGAGCTGCGGTTCACCGAGACGGTGGCCTTTCCCCCTGCCGGCCGGGAGCCCGCCCCCGCGTTCTACCGGGTGCTCGAGCTGCTGCACCTGGTCGCGGGGGTGAGCTACTACAAGGTCGCCGCCCCACCCGAGCTGATCCTGCCGGCGCCGCTTCCACCGGCCGCCGTCGAGCTGATCAACGCGGTCTACACGAAAGGTTTGGGCGAGTTCGCCTACCGCAACCAGCTTCCCCACGTGCTGGAGCTCGCGGCGAGGGTGCCGGACGGCGATCTCCCCCCGTCTCCTGAGCTGGTCGACGCCAGTGGCCGGCGGCCGCTGTCGGCGATGGGCGGTGGCAAAGACTCGATCGTCACGTTGGAGGCGCTGCGGCGGGCCGGATTCGATCCGGTGCCGTTCTCGGTCAACCCCAACCATGTGATCGCCTCGGTCAATGAGGCGGCCGGGCTGCCCGCGCTCGCCGCCCGCCGCAGCCTCGACCCGCGGTTGTTCGAGTTGAACGAGGCCGGCGCCTACAACGGACACATTCCGGTCACCGCCGTCAACTCGTTGATCGCGGTGGCCACCGCCGCGTTGCATGGGCTCGGCCCGGTGGTGATGTCGAACGAACGCTCCGCGTCCGACCCGAACCTCATCTGGAACGGCCACGAAATTAATCACCAGTGGTCTAAGGGGATCGAGGCGGAAGGGCTGCTGCGCGCCGCGCTCGCCGCGCACGCCGGCCTTGCCGAGTCCTACTTCTCCCTGCTGCGCCCCCTCTCCGAACTGCACATCACCAAGCTGTTCGCCGGGATCACCGGGTACGACGCGGTGGTGACGAGCTGCAATCGGGCGTTCAAGCTGCGCGGAGCACACGAACGCTGGTGCGGCGACTGTCCGAAATGCCGGTTCGTCTTCCTGGCGATGGCCCCCTTCATGACGCGCCAGCGCCTATCGACGATCTTTGGCGCCGACCTGTTGGCTGATCCAGCGCAGGTGCCCGGCTACCTCGAACTGCTCGGCATCGACGCGCACAAGCCCTTCGAATGCGTCGGCGAAGTGGAGGAATCGACCGTGGCGCTGAGCCTGCTCGTCGAGCAGGAAGAGTGGCGCGACGCGCCTGTGGTACGCGCGATGGTGGACGCCCTCCCCTCCTCGGCGTGGAGCGCCGCCTCCCGCTCCGCCGTCCTCACCGCCCGCGGGCCGCACTTCATCCCACCCGCGTACGCCAAGGCCCTCGCCGCGCTGGGCTGACCCGCCACCGCTCACACCCAGCGCGCCCTCGGCCCGGTCACGGCTGCTCGGCCGTGGGCGCGTCGATCGGGTCATCGCGCCCCAGCTCCCAGAAGGCGACCGCCGCCGCGGCCGCGACGTTGAGGGAGTCCACACCCCGTCGCATGGGGATCACCACGCGGTGGTCGCTGAGGGCCAGCGCGCGTGGGGACAGCCCAGGGCCTTCCGCACCGAGCAGCAGCGCGGCCCGAGCCCGGTCGGCGGCGTCGAGGCGGTGAATCGGCAGCGCGTCAGCCGCCGGCGTCAACGCCAGCAGCGAGAAGCCGGCCGCACGCACCTTCGCGAGGCCTTCCGGCCAGGGGGTCAACCGCGCGTACGGCACCGCGAAGACCTCCCCCATGCTCACCCGAACGCTGCGCCGGTACAGCGGATCCGCGCAGGAGGGAGAGAGGAGCACCCCGTCAATGCCGAGCGCCGCCGCCCCACGGAAAATCGCGCCCAAATTCGTGTGGTTGTTCACGTCCTCCAAGATCGCGATCCGACGTGCGGTCGCCAGGATCTCGGTGGGCTCCGGCAACGGCCGGCGGTGGAATGACGCGAGCACTCCGCGGTGCACGTGGAAGCCGGTCACCTGCTCGAGCACCTCTTGGCTCGCGGCGTACAGCGGCGCCGAGTCGAGTCCGACGAACTGGTCGACCCGCTTGACGTCGATCAGATATGACCGCGGCTGGTAGCCGGCGCGCAGCGCCCGGCGCAGCACCAGCTCCCCCTCGGCGATGAAGAGGCCGTGCGGCGGCTCCCAGCGGGTCCGCAGCTCGACGTCGGTCAGCGCGCGATAGTCGGCGATCCGTGGGTCATCCGGGTCGGTGATGAGTTCGACGGACACGCCGCCGATTGTCACCGGCGGCCATGACCGGGCGGGAAGGCGGTCACGGTTCGGCGCGCCCGTCCTGCTCCGGGCCGGCCGCAGCGGGCGTCGGACGCTTGACGACCCAGACCACGCCGATGCCGGCGGCGAGCACGAGCAACGCCCCCACCGTCTGCATCGGACCGACCAGCAGTCCGATCACCCCGATCATCGGGGCGGCCACCATGAGCAGCACGCCATCAACCCGCGACAGGATCCGCGAGCGGACCACCGACCAACCAACCAGCAGCCAGCCCACGCTATAGAGACTGGCGCCGAGCATCGTGAACACGCCGGCGGGCAAGACGCCGACCTCCGTCCAGCCGGATATCGTCGCGAACGGCAACATCAGCCCGGCGCCGGTCAGACCGGTGACGAGGCCCCACGCGGCGGCGTGACGCGCCGGGGAGGCGGCGTGCAGAGCGGCGAGCGCGAGCAGCGCGATCAGCCCGGCGCACAGGGCGACCGCCCAGCCGATGAGCCGCAGTGGTTGGTCGTTGCTCACATAGCCGGCGGGGCCGCCCTCCAGGTCGCCCATGGTGCTGAGCGCGTAGAGCGCGCCGTAGGCCGGCAGCAGCCACAAGGCCATCCGGCTGAACCCCCGCAGGGACCGGGCCCAGCCGCCGTTGCCCACCGACGCGCCGTCGAGCTGCGAACCCGCGGCGGCGAGTACGGACACGCCGGAATCCGTGCGCGCGACCACCCGCAGACAGGCGGTCCGGGCCACCGTGGACGCGGTCCGCGGGGGTCGGGTGTGCCTCGCCTGGGTCAACGCGTGCCGCCTTCCCTCGGTCAGCCGGGAGGCACACGGCGCCCCCGGCACCTGGCTCGTTCGGGGGGTACGACCGATCGTGGCAGGCACCGGGGGTCAGATGTGCAGGATTTTCAGATTTCGCCGCCGCTCGGGTCGGCTGCCGGCCGCCGCGGGGCTCAGGCCCGTTCCGGGGTCTGGCCCAACACGTCGGTGACGCTGGTCCCGCCGGAGGCTTCCGCGGCCTGCGTCAGCCCAGGCGCAGCCGGCGACCCGCCGCCGACCTGCTCCTCAGCGGCGCGGACCTCGTCGTTGACCCGACGGGCTTCCTCGGCCGCCGCCTCGGCCACCGCCTCCACCTCCCGCTCGACCTCGTCGGTGCCGAGGGACTGCGTCGGGGCGTCGTTCACCATCTGCCCCAACCCGCCGAGCGCGCCGCCGAGCCCTTCGAGCGCCTTGGTCAACTCCGACGGCACGATCCAGACCTTGTTGGCCTGACCGTTCGCGATCTGCGGCAGCGCCTGCAGGTACTGATAGGCCAGCACCTTCTGGCTCGGGTTGGCCTGGTGGATCGCCTCGAAAATGGTGCGGATCGCCTTGGCCTGCCCCTCGGCTTGCAAGATCCGCGCCTGCCGTTCACCGTCGGCGCGCAGCACGGCGGCCTGCTTCTCACCCTCAGCGGTGAGGATCTGGGCTTGCTTGTGCCCCTCGGCGTTGAGGATCGCCGCCCGCCGGTCACGCTCGGCCCGCATCTGCTTCTCCATCGAGTCGCGGATGCTGGCCGGCGGTTCGATCGCCTTGATCTCGACTCGCGTGACCTTGATGCCCCACCGGCCGGTCGTCTCATCGAGCACGCCTGAGAGATGGCGGTTGATCTCTTCCCGGCTGGTGAGGGCCCGCTCGAGGTCGAGCGAGCCGATCACGTTACGCAGCGTGGTCACGGTGAGCTGCTCGATAGCCTCCAGGAAGTCGGCGATCTCATAGGTGGCGCGTACCGGATCGGTAACCTTGAAATAGAGAACGCTGTCGATCGATACCACGAGGTTGTCCGAGGTGATTACGGGCTGTGGCGCGAAGCTCACCACCTGCTCCCGCATGTCCACCTTGGTCCGCACGGCGTCGATGAAGGGCACGATGAAGTTGAGACCCGGACCCAGGGTGCGCTTGTACTTACCGAGGCGTTCCACCACGTCCATCCGCTGCTGCGGCACGATCCGCACCGCCCGCACCAACGTGATGAACGTGAGGAACGCTATTGCCCCGACCAACGGGATCGCCAGTTCCATGGATACGCCTTCCTTGTTCAGCTCGTCACGCTTGGCTCGCTTGGCCCGCCGCGCCTAGCCCGCCATCCCTAGCTCACCCGCCACGCTAGCCTCGCTCCGCTAGCCCTGGCTGAGCTCGCCCTACTGAGCTTCCCCTACTGCACTAGCCCCACTGAACAAGCCCTGCTGAACAAGCCCTACTGGACAAGCCCAACGCCGCTAGAGCTGCGTCCCGCTCCAGCCGCGCCTCACCAACCGGGCCGCACCAGCCGGGCCTCGCCAGCCTTGGTCAGCCCGCCACGTCGTCCCGCCAGACCAGCGCGGTCGCGCCGTCGACTTCGATAACCCGGACTCGTTCTCCCGGAGCGAACTCCTGAGCGCCGTCATACGAGCGGGCGCTCCACAGTTCACCATCGATTTTCACGAGACCACCCTTGGCGGTCACCTGCTCCAGGACGACCGCCGTGGAGCCGGCGAGTGCCTCGACGCCGATCGGCTGGGCGGATTCGATGGCGGGGCGAGCGTGCCGGCGAATCGCCGGACGCACGACCACGACCGTCAGTGCGGACACGGCGGTGAAGACCAGACCCTGAACGGCGACTGGGGCACCAAGCGCGGCCGCGCCGGCTGCGGCGAAGGCCCCCACCGCGAACATGATCAAAAACAGTGTCGTGGTGAAGATCTCCGCGAGAGCCAACACCACGCCAAGCGCGATCCACAAAACCGAGTCCACACATAGATCCTGACACGACCGCACCAAGCTGCACTTCCACCAAACGATCATGGTGATACGCGGTCGCGCCCCTCCCCGGGGGTCGCTACCGTGTCCGCGAACGCGCGTCAAGACGCACGGCCCGGGCACCGTGCCGCGCAGCACGGTCGCGGGGGTCGTGCCGGTAAGGAGGTCATCCGTGCCGCTGCCGCCCGAAACCTGCCAGGTCATCGATCGTCTCGTCGCCGAAGCGCAGGTCACGGGCCAGGTGCCGTCGCTGGTGCTCGGCGTCGTCCGCGCCGGAAGGCTGGCGCACGTCGCCACGGCTGGCGAGCATCCCACCCCCAATTCGGACATTCAGTATCGAATTGGCTCGATCAGCAAGATGATGACCGCGACACTGGTCATGCGGCTGCGCGACGACGACCAGCTCGCCCTCGACGACCCCCTGGAGCGGTACCTGCCCGGCACCCCGCTCGGCCGGGTGACCCTGCGGCACCTCCTCAGCCACACCTCCGGCCTGCAACGCGAACCGGACGGCGAGTGGTGGGAACGCTCCGCCGGCGCCGACCTGGACACGCTGCTGGCGGGGCTCACCGCCGACAAGCTCGCGTTCCCTCCGCGGCGCACCTACCACTACTCCAACCTGGCGTACGGGCTGCTCGGCGCGGTAGTCGAACGGATCACCGGCCAGCGATGGTGGGAGCTGCTGCGGGAGCAGGTGCTCGCGCCGCTGGGTATGGCCCGCACCACGTACCACCCGGTGGAGCCATTCGCCCGCGGCTACGTCGTCCACCCATGGCACGGTTCGCTCCGCGAGGAACCGCGCACCGACACCGGCGCCATGGCCCCGGCCGGGCAGCTCTGGTCCACCCTCGCCGACCTGGCGCGGTGGGCGGCGTTTCTCGCCGACCCCACGCCGGCCGTGCTCGCGCCGGCGACCCTCGCCGAAATGTGCACGCCGGTCGTCATGAGCGACCTCGACGCGTGGACCGCGGGTTACGGGCTGGGTGTGGAGCTCGTCCGGGTCGGCGAGCGGGTCTTCGTCGGGCACGGCGGCTCGATGCCCGGATACCTCGCCACGCTCGCCGTCCACCGTCCGTCACGCACCGGTGTCGTCGGTTTCGCGAACACCTACACCTTCCGCGACGGTTCGCTGCGGGCGCTCGGCCAGCGTGTGCTCACCGCGGTGCTCGACCGCGACGCGCTGAGGCCGCCGGTCTGGCGGCCGTCCCCGCCACCCCCGCCGGAGATCGCCGCGCTCTGCGGCCGCTGGTGGTGGATGGGCCGCGAGCACGAACTGTCCTGGGACGCCGCCACGGGCGAGCTGGTGCTGGAGACGATTCGACCGGCCCGCCCCGGGGCGCAGCGGTTCGCCCCGGAGGGTCCCGACCGGTGGCGCGGTCGATCCGGGGAGAACAACGGCGAGATCATGACGATCCATCGGGACGCGACAGGCCAGCCGGTGGCGCTCGACATCGCGACGTTCGTCTTCCGCCGCGACCCGGAAGCGCCGGCCACCTGACCGAGTCCCGGCGGAGCGCGGCTCACGCGGGCTCGGTGACGAAATCGATCAGACGCTCCATGGCGTTGATGAGCGGGGTCTCAAGGTCCCGAAAGCTGCGCACCCCGGCCAGCACCCGCCGCCACATCTCGGCCGGATCCGCCACCCCGAGCGCCGCGCAGACGCCCTCTTTCCACGGCTGCCCCGGCGGCACCACCGGCCAGGCGCGCAGACCCACCCGCTCCGGCTTCACCGCCTGCCAAATGTCGACGTACGGGTGCCCGGTGACCAACACGTACGGGGAGGAGATCTCCGCGACCAGCCGGCTCTCCTTGGAGCCCGGGACCAGGTGGTCGACCAGCACCCCCAACCGCCGCCCCGGGCCGGGGGCGAACTCCCGAACCCGGGCTGGCAGCTCGTCGATGCCGTCCAGCGGCTCGACCACCACGCCCTCCACGCGCAGATCGTCGCCCCAGATCCGCTCGACCAGCGTGGCGTCGTGCAGCCCTTCCACCCAGATCCGGCTCGCTCGGGCCACCCGCGCGCGCATCCCGGTGACCGCGATCGAGCCGGAGGCGGTCCGGCGTGGCGCCGCCGGCGTGGCCGCCGGGGCCGGACGGCGCAGGGTCACCGGCTCGCCATCGAGCAAGAAGGCGGCCGGCAGCAGCGGAAACGTCCGGCGCCGCCCGTGCCGGTCCTCCAGCACCACGGCGCCGGCCTCCCAGCCGACCACCGCGCCACAGAAGCCGGAGTCCGCGTCCTCGACAACGAGATCGAGTGTCGCCTCCACCTCCGGCACCACCCGGCGCTTGCGCCAATCGCGAGCGAGCACGTCCCCGTCGTACCGCGCGTCCCACACGGCAGGCCACGCTAACCGCCCATAGGGCATCAAACCGCGCGGCACGCCGAGCCACCCGCGAGGGACGGATCACGGCCCCCGGTGGTGATCCCGACCGTGCGCCCGAGACAACAGATCGCCCCGACACGTACCCTGTGTCGCATGTCCCCGCCAGCGGGCGCGGCCACCCTGACGCCGCGCCGGTCAAGCCGGTTCGTGACCTGGGTACGCGCGTGGCGTGCCGGTCTCGTGCCGTACGACGAGCTCGCCGGCGAGATCGCCGGCGACGAGGAGCACGTGGTCGCCGACGCCCCGGGCACCTGGACCGACGTGCCGCTGCGTGAGGCGTTGCGCATCCTCTCCCAGCACTCCCCCGACGAGATCCGGCTCGTCCTGCCGGTGCCCGGCGATCCACGTGGGCTCCCCGGGCCGGGTCCGTTCACGAACGCGGCCCTGCTGGCCGGCGAGGCTGTGATCGCCCGCGATCTCGGGCTCATCCCCGAGGTCCGCAGCCACACGTCCGGCTCGGGGATGACGTTCGAGACCGTGCGGTGGCGGGTGTATCCCTTGCCGGAGCAGACTCCGGCCGCGGCGCTGACCGACCCCACCCCGGCCGAGGCCGAGGAGGAGTTGACGCTCGCGTTGGCGGAGGCCACGGAGGCGCTCACCCGGCTCGACGTCGCGCGCTGGCGGCCCGAGTTGGCCGGGGCGCTGGCCGCGCTGCGCCGTCCCGACGCCAGCACCGACCTGCCGCCGGGCTACGACCCTCGGGCACGGCGGCTGTTCGCGCGGGCGAGCGTGCTCGACCGGGTGCTGGCGCTCGCTGAGCAGGTCGCGCCCGGCGCGGCCGTCCACGGCTACGAGATGCAGCAGCGCGAGGTGGCGCTGCGACCGTTGACCACCGCCTGCCGCCGCGCGCTGGTCGCGGCGTGCAACGCGCCGCTGCGCCTTTGAGACGTGCGCCTTTGAGACATGCGCGTGAAGACGTGCGCGTCAAGATGTGCGCGCGGAAAGGGGGTCGGGCTGGTCGGCCCGACCCCCTTTTGCCGCATTCGTCGATCTAGATCTCGTCGATGAGATCGGCGACGGACTCGACCACCCGGGAAGGGCGGTACGGGTAGCGCTCCACGTCGGCGCGGGTGCTGATCCCCGTCAACACCAGGATCGTCTCCAACCCGGCTTCCAGCCCGCAGAGGATGTCGGTGTCCATCCGATCGCCGATCATGGCGGTGCTCTCCGAGTGCGCCTTGATGGTGTTCAAGGCCGAGCGCATCATCATCGGGTTCGGCTTGCCGACGAAGTACGGCTCCACCCCCGTCGCCTTGGAGATCATCGCGGCGACCGAGCCGGCGGCGGGCAAGGCTCCCTCCACCGACGGCCCCGTGGGATCGGGGTTGGTGCAGATGAACCGCGCCCCGTTGTTGATGAGCCGCACCGCCTTCGTGATCACTTCGAAGCTGTAGGTGCGGGTCTCGCCCAAGACCACGTAGTCCGGGGCGAAGTCCGTCAGCACGTAGCCGACCGCGTGCAGCGCGGTGGTCAGCCCAGCTTCGCCGATGACGTACGCGGTGCCGCCCGGCCGTTGCTGGGCGAGGAACTGGGCGGTGGCCATCGCCGCCGTCCAGATCGCGTTTTCGGGCACGTCGATGCCCATCCGCGCGAGGCGGGCGTGGAGATCCCGCGGGGTGTAGATCGAGTTGTTGGTGAGGACAAGGAACCGCTTGCCGGAGGCGCGCAGCCGCTCGATGAACTCTGGCGCGCCCGGCACTGGCTGACCTTCGTGGACCAGCACGCCGTCCATATCGGTCAGCCAGCACTCAATTTCTCTTCGCTCAGTCACTCCATCACGCCGTTCGTCCGGTTTGAATCACACAGCAGTCTGCCGGACAGGTGTCCCACACCGGAAGCTCACCAAGCCGCTCCCGCCGCTGTGTGCCCGGCGCGTTGAGCCGCTCGAGCACGAGCTCGCGCACCATGGTGACGAAGCGCGGATGCGTGCCCACTGTGGCCGCCCGGACGAACTCCAGCCCGACCCGCTGCGCGGTCTCCGCCGCTTCAGTGTCCAGGTCCCAGATGACTTCGAGGTGATCAGAGACGAAACCGATCGGGCTGACCACCACGGACGTCACGCCCTGGGCCGGAAGCGTCTCAAGATGATCGTTGATGTCCGGCTCCAGCCACGGCACGTGCGGCGGGCCGGAGCGGCTCTGCCAGACCAGGTCGTACGGGAGGTCCGGGGCGGCGGCTGCCGACACCAGGCGGGCCACCTGCTGAAGCTGTGCCTCGTACAGCCCGCCCTCCGGTCCGGCCGCGGCCGCCATCGAGAGGGGAATCGAATGTGCGACGAAGACCACCCGCGTGGTGGCGCGGCGCGTCGGATCGATCTTGGCCAAGGCCTCGCGCAGCGCCTCGACGTTCGGCTCGATGAACCCGGGGTGGTCGTAGTAGTGCCGCAGCTTGTCGATGACCGGCGCGTCGGGGCCGACTGCGGCGCGGGCCGCCGCAATGTCCTCCAAGTACTGGCGACACGACGAGTAGCCGCCGTAGGCCGAGGTCACGAAGGCGAGCGCCCGGCGGACGCCGTCGTCGCGCATCTGCGCCACGGTGTCGGCGAGCATCGGGTGCCAGTTCCGGTTGCCCCAGTACACCGGGAGGTCCAGCCCGTGGGCGGCGAAGTCGGCGCGGATCGCGGCCAGCAGGTCTCGGCACTGCTGGTTGATGGGCGACACCCCACCGAAGTGCTGATAGTGCTCGGCCACCTCAGCGAGCCGCTCGGGCGGCACATCCCGACCGCGGGTGACGTTGGCGAGGAAGGGCATCACATCGTCGGGCCCTTCCGGGCCACCGAAGGAAACCAGCACCACTGCGTCGTACGCCATGCGGCCATTCTTCCCCGCGCGGGGCGGGGAGCGGGAAGGGCCCCTCGGAAAGGTGACCTGACGCCGGGCCCTTCCCCCCCACACCTCAGGCGCCGAGGGCGTGGAAACCGCCGTCCACATGGATGATTTCGCCGGTGGTCGCGGGGAACCAATCGGACAAGAGGGCCACACAAGCCCGGGCGGCCGGCTCCTGGTCGGCGATGTCCCAGCCCAGCGGCGCGCGCTCACTCCACACCTGCTCGAACTTCTCGAAGCCGGGGATGGACCGGGCGGCCATGGTCCGCAACGGGCCAGCGGACACCAGGTTGCTGCGGATTCCCTTGGCCCCGAGGTGCAGCGCCAGATAGCGAGACACCGACTCCAGCCCGGCCTTGGCCACGCCCATCCAGTCGTAGACCGGCCAGGCCTTGCTCGCGTCGAACGTCAGCCCGACCACCGCGCCGCCGGGTTGCATCAGCGGCAGCGCCGCCAACGCCAGCGCCTTGTACGAGTAGGTGGAGACGTGCAGCGCCGTGGCCACGTCCTCCCACGGGGCGTCGAGGAACTTGCCACCGAGGCAGCTCGGCGGGGCGAACCCGATGGAGTGCACCACCCCGTCCAGTCCGTCGACGTGCTCCCGAACCCGGTCGGCGAGGCTGGCGAGGTGCTCGTCGTTGGTCACATCCAGCTCGATGACGGGCGCCTCGGCCGGCAGACGCTTGGCGATCCGCTCGACGAGCGACATGCGGCCGTAACCGGTGAGCACCACGCGTGCCCCGTTCTCCTGGGCCAACTTCGCCACCGAAAACGCGATCGACTGTTCTGTGATCACGCCGGTGACGAGCAGTCGCTTGCCAGCGAGCAGTCCAGACACGTGCCTATTCCTCCCGTCGTTAGTGACCCATCCCCATGCCGCCGTCGACCGGGATGACCGCGCCGGAGATGTAGCTTGCGGCGTCGCTCGCGAGCCAGGTGACCACCCCGGCGACCTCGTCCGGGCTGGCGAACCGGCCGGCGGGGATCGCCTTGCGGTACTGCTCCTTGAGCGAGTCCGGCAAGGCGGCGGTCATATCGGTTTCGATGTAGCCAGGCGCGACGACATTCGCCGTGATGTTACGGCTTCCCATCTCGCGGGTGATCGATCGTGCCATGCCGATCAATCCGGCCTTGCTCGCCGCGTAGTTGACCTGTCCCGGGCTGCCCGAGAGCGCGACCACCGAGGAGATGAAGATGATGCGGCCCCAACGGGCCCGGAGCATCTTGGCCGCCGCCCGCTTGGCGCACCGGAACGCGCCGGTGAGGTTGGTGTCCAGCACCCGGGTGAACTGCTCCTCCGACATCCGCAGCAGCAGCGTGTCGTCGTTGATCCCCGCGTTGGCGACCAGCACCTCGACCGGGCCCAGCTCGTTCTCCACCTCAGTGAAGGCGGCCTCCACTTGCGCGGCGTCGGTGACATCGCAGCGCACCCCGAAGAGGTGGCTGGGGACCTCGCTACCGCGGTGGGTCACCGCCACCCGATCTCCCTGTTTCGCGAAGGCCTCCGCAATGGCCAGTCCGATCCCCCGATTTCCCCCGGTCACCAGCACTGTGCGGGCCACGGTTGCTCCTCTATAGGTCGTCTCGTAGATGCGGGTTGGAGACTAGGCGCTACCCGTAGGTAAGGGTGAGCGCGCGCATCAGGTGAACGCGCACATCACGGTATGGCTCGGACGACCTCCGCCGTGCAGGCCCCCGCCTCACCCGACCAGGTGGCCGACCCCCACCATCCGCGGTGTACTATGTCTGACGGTCTTCGTCGCAGACGGCTGTTGGCTTACAGCCTTCAGTAAAGCCTTCAGCCTCGATATGTCGGCCCGGACGACGTAGGGGGAGGTGATCGCTATGCGAAATAGCGACCCTCCGAGTCATGGCCGGGCCGTCGGTCAGCCCGCGTGAGGCATCGGCTCACGCCCGCCGCTGACCCACGCTCCCGCGACACCGCCGACTGCCTCGCGCAGCGCGCCGCCTGCCGTGGCGCGCGGACGCGCGGTGCCGGGGGCCGGCCCGGTTATGAGGATCACGCGAGCCCTTCGTCCCCTCTAGGCGGCCGACCGTCCGTCTCGCGATCCCGATGAGCTAAGCCAGATCGATCAAGTCAGATCGGCTAAGCCAGATCGCGAGTCAGGTCGGGAGTCAGGTCGCCGCGTGTCCGTCATCACCGGAGGCCGCTATGTCCCGTTACGTCGCTCCGCTGGGGTTCACTCTCGCCGCCGTATGGGTCGTCGTCGTCTTCGTGCTCGCGAGCGGCACCCGCTGAGGACATCCGCGACGTACCTCGCCGAGATTTCTCGACCGGGATTTCTCACCTGAGATTTCTCAGCACGAGACATACAACGCGAGACGTCCGCAGCGGGCCGAACGGCTGCCCGGCCGCTCGCGCGACCGTCAGGGCAGCCGCGACGTCCACAGCAGACTCATCGCCGCCGCGCAGAGCGCGAAGAACAGCGCGACCCCGGCGTACCACTGGGTCACCTCCTGCGGCACGGTCTGCCGGCCAAGCGAACTGCCCATGTCCTCATAGACCTGCTTGAGCTCGCTGGCCGAGGCCGCCTCGTAGAAATATCCGCGGGTGCTCTCCGCGAGCTGGGCCAACGCCAACCGGTCCACCGGCACCCGCTGCACCTGGCCGCCGATGGTGACCGTGCCGGAATCGGTGCCGAACGCGATCGTCGAAACCGGCACATTCGCCGCCGCGGCCGCCGCGGCCGCCTCCTCGATCGAACGCCCCGACGTGCGGTAGCCGTCGGAGAGGA
>Ga0079224_100002661_pt1 | contig 21932 bp, 22 predicted proteins | sample Stecom2015_FD_80414 | JGI IMG/M metagenome (GOLD analysis project Ga0079224, IMG submission 80414) | Agricultural soil microbial communities from Utah to study Nitrogen management - Steer compost 2015 | ecosystem: Environmental > Terrestrial > Soil > Agricultural land | place: USA: Utah...
CGCTGTTGCCGTGCCTTTGCGCCGCGCAGGTGGTATGACAACCAGGCCTGAGCGTATACATCGTGTCTTGCAGGAGCGGGGCGGTTCATTGGTTGGCATACGCTTATAACCTGGCCAGTCTGTGCGAAAATACTGCACTTACGGTATTCACGTCTTTATTCATAAGCAGTTTGTCTATATATTGCGATATCAGGTTTCTCTATTCAGTCACAAGGACCCTCCATGGACGACAAGCAATCCAAAGCCGCACGCGCCGACCGCGCCAAGGCACTCAGCGCAGCACTCTCTCAAATCGAAAAGCAATTCGGTAAAGGTTCCGTTATGCGCTACGGCGATAACGAAGTTTCACACGACATCCAGGTCGTCTCCACCGGTTCGCTCGGGCTTGATATTGCGCTGGGCGTAGGTGGATTGCCACGTGGTCGTGTTGTAGAAATCTATGGCCCGGAATCTTCGGGCAAGACCACGCTTACGCTTCAGGTCATTGCCGAAATGCAGAAAATCGGCGGTACCTGCGCGTTTATCGACGCCGAGCATGCGCTGGACGTGCAGTATGCGTCCAAACTGGGCGTCAATCTGTCAGATTTGCTTATTTCGCAACCCGATACCGGCGAACAGGCGTTGGAAATTACGGATGCACTGGTGCGTTCGGGTTCTGTCGACCTGATCGTGGTTGACTCGGTCGCGGCATTGGTGCCTCGAGCAGAAATCGAAGGGGATATGGGCGATAGCCTGCCCGGCTTGCAGGCGCGGCTTATGAGCCAGGCGTTGCGTAAGCTGACCGCGTCTATCAAGCGTACCAATTGCATGGTCATTTTCATTAACCAAATCCGAATGAAAATCGGGGTCATGTTCGGTAGCCCTGAAACCACGACCGGCGGTAACGCGCTTAAATTCTATGCCTCGGTTCGCCTCGATATTCGTCGTATCGGCTCCATCAAAAAAGGCGACGAGGTTGTCGGTAACGAAACACGTGTCAAAGTGGTCAAAAACAAGGTCGCGCCGCCATTCAAACAGGCCGAGTTCGATATCATGTACGGTGCGGGTATTTCTCGCGAAGGTGAAATCATTGATCTGGGCGTGCAGGCCGGCGTTGTCGACAAGGCTGGCGCCTGGTATAGCTACAGCGGCACGCGCATTGGTCAGGGCAAGGATAATGTCCGTGACTACCTGAAAGAGCACAAGGACATGGCCGTGGAAATTGAAAACAAGGTACGCGAGAATATGGGTATTATCGCGCGGGCCCAGGAATTTACGGCCGATCCTGAAGACCTGGCTCAGGCTGCGGAAGCGGATGAGTGATTTTTCTCAAGGGCAGGGCAGGCGCGGCCAGGGTCGCAGCCTGCTTGCTCGTGGTATCTCGTATCTGTCCCGGCGCGAGTACTCGGAATATGAGCTTAGAAAGAAACTCGCTCCTCACGCCGAAAGCTCGGAAGAGCTGGACGCGGTAATGTTGCGTCTGAAGAAGGAAAACTGGCAATCGGACAGTCGTTTTCTACAGGCAACGGCGAATGTCGCCGCGCAAAAATGGGGGGCATTGCGTATTGCCGCGAAATTGCGGCAACATCATCTTTCTGAAGATGATGTCAGTGCAGCGCTTCGTCAGTTGCAGAGTTCGGAATACGAACGCGCCAAAGGCGTCTGGGAAAAAAAATTCAAGGGAGAGGCCTATGCCACACCCCAGGAATACGCTAAACAAATGCGCTTCTTGCTTAGCCGCGGCTTTTCTCCTGATATTGTAAGAAAAATCATTCGCGCGCCGTCAGACGATTAGCTTGCGTGCGCAAGGCGATCTCAGGCAGCCGAACTTCAAGCGTCTTCTTTCACTTCAACAGTCTTGCTTAAGTCGTCACGGCTACATGCCGGCCATTCCACTGAGGCTATATGGCACTGACAATAACGCTGACAACATCGGCATGCTCTTGGCATTGATATCGCTCGCGCATCCCGGTGCCTGGCCGCACGAAACTATTTGCTTCGCTTAGAGTTTGGGGCGTCGATAACCACCGGGTACACCATTGGGCGACAGGACAAACTGCCATAGCTGGTTGTCGCGAGCCCTGAATGAACCGGCGCAAATCAGCAAATAGTACCGCCACATGCGATAGAAGCGTTCGGAGTATTGCGGCGCGTGCTTGTGCCAATTTTTTTCGAAATTGGCGTGCCACGCCATGAGTGTTTTGTCGTAATCGGCGCCAAAATTGTGCAGATCTTCAATTAGAAACAACCCTTGCGTATGGTCGGCCACCTGGCCAATCACGGGAATTTCCCCATTGGGGAAAATGTATTTGTGAATCCAGGGATCAGGATCGTGATCGCGAACCCTCCCGCCAATAGAGTGCATCAGGAACAGGCCGTCTTCTTTCAGGTTCTTGCGCGCCGCTTCAAAGTAGGTGCGGTAATTCTTGCGTCCCACATGTTCGAACATGCCAAGGCTGACAATGCGATCATATTGACCCTTCAGGTCTCGATAGTCCTGGAGCAAAAACTGTACGGGCAGGCCTTCACACATTTTTTGACCATATTCGGCCTGCTCTTTGGAAATGGTGATGCCGGTGCAGTGCGCACCGTAACGTTCTGCGGCAAAGCGCATAAAACTGCCCCAGCCACAGCCAATGTCCAGTACGGTCATGCCCGGTTTGAGTTCCATTTTCTGACACACCAGATCAAGCTTGGCTTCCTGCGCTTCGTCCAGCGTGCTGGCATTATCCCAGTAGCCGCATGTGTAAGTCATCCGCTTATCGAGCATGTCCCGGAAAAATTCGTTGCCCAGGTCATAATGCTTTTCACCTACTTCCCAGGCCTTGGAGCGAGTCTGGTTGTTTACAAAACGGGCACGCAGAACATGCCAGAAAGTGGCGGCGGTTCTGACCTTGTCATCGATGCGATGGCGCAGCAGGCGGGTGATCATTTCATCAATCTGGTCGCATTCCCATTGACCATCCATATAACTTTCGCCCAGACCCATGCTCCCCTGAGCAAGAATGCGATCTGCTGCTTTATTATCTGTGAGACGAAGGTCCCACGGCGCATCGCCGTTGATCGTTACACCTGCCGTTGCAGCAAGTTTGCTCAAATGATCCAAGGATGCTGAATGTTGACTGCCCACGGCCATTTCCCTCTGCTCCTGTCTTTTAAAGAATTAAACAGAAAGTATTGCGAAACGCTGCAACATAGAAAAAATTGATGTTTTTGCGCATAGCAATATTTTTTCCCTAAAGGAAATATATTGCTATGCGCCAAGGTTTGCAACCTACAAATCCATTTGCGTATGCATTTAACAACTATGGGTAGGTCGGGCCATCAGGAAGCCATGCGGATGCCTGCCAAATGCTTGAACGAGATCTCCCTGGCCAATTCGACGAATGCCTGAATATAGGGTGTCTGGCGGTCTTCGCTGCGGATGGCCGCATACAGCGTGCGCCAGATTCCGGGAGCTTCGCCTAAATGTACGATTTTGAGCCAATCCTGCGCCTGATACTCGGTGAGCGCCCAATTGGGCAAAGCCGCCACGCCACGATTGCTGTTGACCAGCTGGATCATCATCGGGGTCAATTCCGATTTGCGTATGGACGCAGGCTCTACGCCTGCCGGATCCAGGAACGCAGTAAAAATATCCAGGCGTTCTTCTTCTACTGGATAGGTAATCAGGACCTGGTTGCTCAGATCCGCCGGCTTGATGAAGCGTTTGCGGGCCAGCGGGTTGTCTGCGGCCACCGCCAGCACAAGTTCATATTTAAATAGCGCAACATAGTCCACGGATTCATTCGGCACGGGATCGGAGGTGATGACCAGATCCAGATCGCCGCGCATTAGCGCGGGAATGGGCGCGAAGGAAAAGGCAGCGGACAGGTCCAGTGAAATGTCCTGCCATTGCAAGCGAAATGCATCCAGGGTAGGCATCAGCCATTGAAAACACGAGTGGCATTCAATAGCCAGGTAGAGTCGACCCGTGCTGCCTGCTGCGAGTTTCTGCATTTCGCGCTCGGCGCTGCGTATACGTGGCAGGATGTCGTCGGCCAGTTTTAGCAGGCGTAAGGCAGCCGTGGTGAAGCGCGCAGGACGTGTGCGGCGGTTCAGCAGATTCAGGTTGAGCCTGCTTTCCAGTTCGCGGATCTGGTGCGAGAGCGCCGACTGTGTCACCGACAGGCGTTCGGCGGCATCCTGCAAATTGCCCGCTTCACGGATAGCAGTGAGCGTTTCGAGATGTTTAACTTCGATCATGGTAATGATAACTTGCGTGAGAATTTTTCATTTATATCTGAATGGTATCAAGAAAGCGTTCATCCGTTGCCTTTTGCGCCAGCTTTGCTGGTTATAAACATATCGGCCCCGGAAATAACGTTCAAAATCAACCGGCTACTCTTGAATATGAATTTTTCTAATATTACATCAATGAATTTGAGCCGTCTTCATGTTGCAGGCGCGGCACAATCTGTCTACTGACTTAATCAGCGCTCATACGAAGTCACTTCGCTTCCATAAGTGGAAATGACGGTGGCCGTTGAATATTATTAATTGAGATTACATATGGCATTGACACACAACTTGGGTTTTCCACGCATTGGCGTAAAACGGGAATTGAAAAAAGCGCTTGAGGCGTATTGGGCGGGGCAGTCGACCGAAGAGGAATTAATCAATACAGGCAAACAACTGCGCGAGCGGCATTGGGCAATCCAGCAGGCCGCAGGCAATGCGTTCGTGACGGTTGGCGATTTCGCCTGGTATGACCATATTCTTGAATGGTCAACCACTCTGGGTGTGGTGCCGCCGCGTTTCAACCATCCGCAGAATACGCCGGTTGATCTGGATACGTTGTTTCGAATGGCGCGTGGCCGTGCTCCTAGCGGAGAGCCGGCAGCCGCGTGTGAAATGACCAAGTGGTTCGATACCAATTACCACTATATTGTTCCGGAGCTGGCCTTCGACCAGGCATTTTATCTGGCGCGCTCTTGCCTGTTTGACCAGGTGGTCCAGGCGCAGGCATTGGGTCACAAGGTTAAACCGGTGATTCCGGGGCTGCTGAGCTATCTGTGGCTAAGCAAGGGCGAATCGTTTTCCAGCGCGCAAGACGAGCGTAAACTGGCGCTGGTTCCGCAGCTTGTTGAGGTTTACAAGCAGATACTGACACGCCTGGCTGAACTCGGCGTGCAATGGGTGCAGGTTGACGAAGCGGCGCTGGTGCTGGATTTGCCACCGGCCTGGCAAGATGCTTATCGGCAGGTGTACGCAGCGCTGGCCACAGCACCAGTGAACATTCTGTTAGCAACCTATTTTGGCGATGTTGCAGACAATACCGAACTGGTATCGTCGCTCGCAGTGGCCGGGGTGCATTTTGACCTGGTTCGTGGCCCGCAGCAACTGGCGCGCGTGTTGCCTGGCTGGCCCGCTGATCGTGTGTTGTCAGCCGGGATCATCAGTGGTCGCGATGTGTGGCGCACCGATTTGGATCAAGCCGCCGCGCTGGTCAAGCCTGCGCAAACCCAATTGGGAGAACAGCTGTGGCTGGCGCCTGCTTCATCACTGCTGCATGTGCCAGTGGACCTGGCAGAGGAAACTCAACTGGACGAAGAAATAAAAAGCTGGCTGTCCTTTGCCGTACAAAAGCTTGATGAACTGAGCCTGCTGGCCGCGATGTTGAACGGCACGCTCACCGAAGCGCAGGATGGGGCGCTTTGCCGGCAGCGTACGGCGCTGGCCGCCCGCAAAGTATCGCGCAGGATTCACAACCCGGCGGTTATCGAACGTATAGCCGGGGCGGCTTCAATTACGCGCCAGCGCGCACCTTTTGCCGAGCGCATCAGTAAGCAGCGTGAAGCGCTGAATTTGCCCGACTTTCCCACGACCACCATTGGCTCCTTTCCGCAAACGCCCGAGATACGCAAAGTTCGGCGCGACTGGAAGGCAGGCGCCCTGAACGATACCAAATACGAAGAAGCCATTCGCCAGGAAATTCGCGAAGTGGTCAAATTCCAGGAAGAGGCCGGTCTTGACGTCCTGGTCCACGGGGAACCCGAGCGCAACGACATGGTGGAATATTTTGGCGAGCTGCTGGCCGGTTTTGCCTTCACGCAGAACGGCTGGGTGCAGAGCTACGGTTCCCGTTGCGTTAAGCCGCCCATCATTTACGGGGATGTCGCGCGCCTGATTCCGATGACGGTCGAGTGGACCGCCTTTGCCCAGTCGCTGACCGACAAACCCATGAAAGGGATGCTGACAGGGCCGGTCACAGTGTTGCAATGGTCTTTTGTCCGTGATGATCAGCCGCGTCAGGCGACGTGCCTGCAATTGGCGCTGGCGCTGCGCGACGAAGTCCAGGATCTGGAAAAAGCGGGTATCCGGGTTATTCAGATCGACGAACCTGCTTTCCGCGAAGGCCTGCCGCTACGCAAGGCAGACTGGCAGGCATACCTGGACTGGGCTGTCGATTGTTTCAGGGTCAGCACTTCGGGCGTACAGGACACAACGCAGATCCATACGCATATGTGTTACTCGGAGTTTAATGACATTATCGAGTCCATTGCCGCGATGGATGCCGATGTGATTACGATTGAGACGTCCCGTTCGAACATGGAGCTGCTTGAGGCGTTTGAACGCTTCAACTATCCTAACGATATCGGACCCGGCGTGTATGATATTCACTCGCCCAACGTCCCCGATCGGCAGTGGATGATCCAACTGATGAACAAGGCCGCCAGCCGCCTGGATCGAAAGCAACTGTGGGTCAATCCCGATTGCGGGCTGAAAACCCGCCAGTGGCCGGAGACGCGCAGCGCGCTGATCGAAATGGTCAACGCCGCCCAGGCATTGCGCGCCGCTGTTTAAATACATATCGCGTTGTGCAATGAATACCGCGTCGTAATTTGAACTCGCGTTGTTTACCAACCTTTTCCACGGAGATGGCGGCTTGCCGCCACTCCGTGTTTTTTTTGCCTCGTGTCGCTTGCGCCGGCCCAGGTTTGTTCCGGCGCGCTTTACGCTGATTTTGCTTTGCAGCAAAATTTCGCAAATACGGCCTTTTTGTGGGCGGGCGCGCAAGGGAGTACGCTATACTTTATCGGTTTACTGACCAATTACTCCTCAATCGTTCGAACATGTCTCTGGGTTCTTCGGCACGAAAGCCAATTCACACCCGTCGTATCACCATGGATGCCTATCTCCGGGAGGATTCCCTTTGGGAGCTGGAAGCGCATCTGGTCGATGTCAAAGCGTATGATTTTCCTACGAAAGTCGGTGCGATGCACCTGGCTGGCGACCCGGTGCACGACATGACCATCGTTTTGCTGGTCACGCCCGAGGGGATGATTTCCGATGTTCGGGCCAAATATCAGGCTGCGCCTTACGATGCGGCGTGCATGGCTATTGAAGAGGCATACCGTGGTCTGATCGGATTGCATCTGCTGCGCCAGTTCAGGGCGGCGGTGCGTGACCGCTTTGGCCGTATCGATGGCTGTACGCATATGTCCGAGCTGGTTGTGCTGTTGCCTACGGTCTTCGTGCAGAGCTTGTCTGCGCAGCGCCGCGAGCATGCCGAAAAGACCGGAAAAAAGCCGTTCCAGCTGGAAGGGTGCCACGCGCTGGCGCTGACCTCTTCTGTGGTCCGGGAGTATTATCCAGAGTGGTATGTCAACCCGCAAGCGGGTGGTAAACGCAGGGCTAGACAGTGATGACCGTAGTACAGGCTTCCATCAGTCTCATTTCGTGTGCTCGCGCAACGCTGAGCATTTGTTTTTTTATCCTACGCTAATAGGTAATACATGAAGATCCATGAGTATCAAGGCAAAGAGCTGCTGAAAAAATTCGGCGTGACGGTGCCTCGCGGCATCCCCGCATTTTCCGTAGATGAGGCAGTTGCTGCCGCAGAGAAGCTCGGTGGCCCGGTTTGGGTTGTCAAGGCGCAGATTCATGCGGGCGGCCGTGGCAAGGGCGGCGGCGTGAAACTGGCAAAGTCTATCGACGAAGTACGCCAGCTGGCTTCAGAAATCCTGGGTATGCAACTGGTTACCCACCAAACCGGCGCTGCGGGCCAGAAAGTGAACCGCTTGCTCGTTGAAGAAGGCGCGGATATCAAAAAGGAATACTATGTCGGCATCGTGACCGATCGCAATAGCCAACGCGTATGTGTGATGGCTTCTAGCGAAGGCGGCATGGATGTTGAGGAAGTGGCGGAAAAAACACCGGAAAAAATCCTGAAAGTGTTTGTTGATCCTGCCAAGGGCTTCACCGATGAGGAAGCGCGGGAACTGGCGCGTGGTATTGGCGTACCCGATGCGTCGGTCGAGAAGGCTGCCGTTGAATTCCAAAAGCTGTACACGGCCTACTGGGATACCGACTCTTCCCTGGCTGAAATCAACCCACTGATCCTGACCGGCTCGGGCGATATTGTTGCGCTTGATGCGAAATTCAACTTTGACTCGAATGCATTGTTCCGTCACCCGGAGATTGTTGAATATCGCGATCTGGACGAAGAAGATCCTGCCGAAATCGAGGCCAGCAAGTTTGACCTGGCTTACATTCAGCTGGACGGCAATATCGGTTGCCTGGTAAATGGCGCTGGTCTTGCCATGGCCACCATGGATACGATCAAGCTGTTTGGCGGCGAGCCTGCCAACTTCCTGGATGTGGGGGGTGGCGCGACCGCTGAAAAGGTCACCGAAGCATTCAAGATCATGCTCAAAAACAAGGAAGTCAAGGCAATTCTTGTGAACATTTTTGGCGGCATCATGCGCTGCGATGTCATCGCCGAAGGCGTCATCGCTGCCTGCAAAGCCGTCAACCTCTCGGTCCCTCTGGTTGTGCGCATGAAGGGTACTAATGAAGAGATGGGCAAAAAAATGCTCGCCGAGTCCGGACTGCCAATCATCAGCGCCGATACCATGGCTGAAGCCGCGACTAAAGTCGTAGCCGCCGTTAAGTAAGCAAGGAATTTTTCATGTCAATTCTGATCAATAAAGACTCCAAAGTTATCACTCAGGGTATTACCGGTAAAACCGGCCAGTTCCATACTCGTATGTGCCGCGATTACGCCAATGGTAAAGAAGCCTTTGTGGCTGGCGTTAATCCAAAGCGTGCCGGCGAGGATTTCGAAGGCGTGCCTATTTACGCATCAGTCAAAGATGCCAAAGAACAAACGGGCGCTAACGTGTCTGTGATCTACGTTCCACCCGCAGGTGCAGCCGACGCAATCTGGGAAGCGGTTGACGCTGATCTGGATCTGGTTATCTGCATTACCGAGGGTATCCCTGTCCGCGACATGCTGGCTGTACGTAACCGCATGCGCGCAGAAAACAAAAAAACACTGCTGCTGGGCCCTAACTGCCCAGGCCTGATTACGCCTGATGAGCTCAAAATCGGTATTATGCCAGCTCATATCTGCAAAAAAGGTCGCATTGGTGTGGTCAGCCGTTCCGGTACATTGACTTACGAAGCTGTCGCTCAACTGACAGAACTTGGTCTGGGTCAATCCAGCGCGGTCGGTATCGGCGGCGACCCGATCAACGGGCTCAAGCACATTGATATCCTCAAAATGTTCAATGATGATCCTGAAACGGACGCGGTGGTCATGATTGGCGAGATTGGCGGACCTGACGAAGTCAATGCCGCTGAATGGGCCAAAGACAACATGACAAAGCCGGTCGTCGGCTTTATCGCAGGCGTGACGGCGCCTCCTGGAAAACGCATGGGTCACGCCGGTGCATTGATCTCCGGCGGCGCCGATACGGCAGATGCCAAGCTGGAAATCATGGAAGCCTGCGGTATCCGCACCACGCGCAATCCTTCTGAAATGGGCAAATTGCTCAAATCAGTACTGTAAGTTGCCGCTATGGTTATCGCCCGATGCGGGCGATAATTGCTGGAGCGCCCCTGTAAATCACAATTGTGTTGGTGTGATTTCAGGGGCGCTTTCTTTCTGGGCAAGTTGTAAAGTCAGGGCCCTGTAAGCAAAGATTCATAGAATGATGGCACGAATAAAAAGGTACCCGCGCTCTGGTGGGTGATAACACAGACAACGTTTTCTCATTTTTAAAGTTTCTTTGGAAGGTTCACTATGGATGTAGGTTCTTCGGCGTTCTGGCTCGCCCTGTTGGAAATCGTTTGGGTAAATATTCTGTTGTCGGGAGACAATGCGGTGGTAATCGCATTGGCAGCGCGCACGTTGCCGGAAAATCAGCAGAAAAAAGCAATTGTGATCGGCTCGGGCGCGGCCATCGTGATGAGGATTATTCTCACACTGGTCGCTGCCAAATTGTTGATGCTTCCTTATTTGAAAATCATAGGCGCGGTGCTGCTGGTATATATAGGGGTTTCGCTGGTCAATTCGGACGATGAGCAGGAAGGGCATGAAAAGTCTCATGCCACGCTAATGAGCGCGATTCGCACTATTCTGGTTGCTGATCTGGTCATGAGTCTGGATAACGTGGTGGCGGTCGCTGCTGCGGCTCATGGCGACACCACGCTGCTGATTATCGGGCTGGCCCTGAGCATCCCTCTTGTCATATTCGGCAGTACCTTGCTGCTGAGCGTGATTGAAAAATTTCCTGTTATCGTATGGCTGGGCGCAGCGCTGCTCGGTTATATTGCAGGTGAAATGTTTGTAGGCGATCCGGTGATCGAGCCGCGCACCGAAGGCTGGGCATCGCTGGCGCATATGACGCATCATCAATTGGGCATTGCTATGGGTATAGCCGGCGCGCTTCTGGTGATTGTACTGGGTAAAATTTTTGTGACTCGTGCAAAAAAACTGACGTAATACTGAATACTCTGTTTTATAATTGCTCGCAGTCTGGAGCAGGAAAGGGCGCGCAAGTGCCCTTTTTTCATACCTATTAGCCCGTCACATCGAATCGTAGCGATTCGGATGGTCGATCAGGCTATGTCCGTTGTGTAGCTGCGTGTCAATTGCGCGCAGGGACACGATGCAGGTGCCGGCACATCAGAGGGCATTGGGCAAACGCCAAACCCGCTGGCGCATCATACAAATCTAACAGAGGTGATCTTTCATTATGCTTGAGTTTTTTCAGACCCTGAGCTGGGCCGCAATATTCCAGATTATTCTTATTGACATCCTTTTAGGTGGTGACAACGCCGTCATCATTGCCTTGGCATGCCGCAATCTGGAAAAAGCGCAACGCATGAAAGGCATTCTTTGGGGGACTTTCGGCGCCATCATCATGCGGGTGATCCTGATTGCTTTCGCGTTGAAGTTGCTGGAAATTCCTTACCTTAAAATCGTAGGTGGTGCGTTACTGATCTGGATCGGTATCAAGTTGCTGATTCCCGAAGAGGATGAGCACGGCAATGTTGCCGGTGGCACTTCGGTCTGGACGGCTGTCAAAACCATCCTGATTGCCGACTTTGTCATGAGCCTGGATAACGTCATTGCGATCGCTGCCGCTGCGCAGAAAACCACGCCCGGCCATGAAGTAGCCTATGTCGCCTTCGGTCTGATCGTCAGCGTGCCAATTATTATCTGGGGCAGCACCCTGGTGCTCAAATTGATCGATAAGTATCCTCTGGTCGTGACGCTGGGCGCAGGCCTGCTGGGCTGGCTGGCGGGTGGCATGCTGGTTTCAGATGTATTTACCGAGAGAACATTCTTCAATGGCGAACATGCGCCGCAAACTGTTAAGATTGCAGTTGAAGTCATTGGCATTATCGTGGTTGTTGGTTTGGGTAAATGGCTGGCTTCCCGCAAGGGCAAGTCGCAGGTAACTGAAACGCGCTAACCCGAACAAATAGATATTCCGAAACAATCCGGGTGCTGTCCTGATCCGGTTGTGCCGGAAATGCAACCCCGCCAGGCTTCGTGCCCCGGCGGGGTTTGTTGTTTTGCATGTTTGCAGACGCCAAGTCTGCCACTCGTATGAAGGTCTGACACCATGGAAGAAAAACCCAAACGCAGTATTTTGCAAGGTCTGCTTATTTTAGCGGTGATCGGTATAGCGGTTACCGTAGCCATCAACTATTTGCGTTAGTAAAGGTAAAGGGGCGCGGCAGGGCTAGACCGCCATGTTGCCGGCCCGGTGTCGTGCGGGCGCAAGCAGGTCGTGTCTTGCAGACCCGGCCGTCGTTGCCCGTCTTTTCCCCTGATTCGTGATTTTTAATATATTTAGCAGGAACTCCGCGTGACCGAACTTAAAAAACTGACCATTGCAACCCGTGCCAGCCGACTTGCCCTGTGGCAGGCCCATCACGTTCGTGAATTGCTCATGGCTCAATATCCCCAACTGCAGGTCGAACTGCTGGAGCTGACTACCAAAGGCGATCAGATTCTGGATCGCACATTGTCAAAGATCGGTGGCAAGGGATTGTTTATCAAAGAACTGGAAACCGCGCTGGTAGACGGCAGGGCAGACCTGGCGGTCCACTCGCTTAAAGATGTGCCGGTTGATCTGCAGTCGCCATTTACGCTGGCTGCGATTCTGGAACGGGCCGATCCAACCGATGCCTTTGTGTCGCCACGCTACCGGCAGCTTAGCCAATTGCCGGACGGCGCCGTGGTTGGGACATCCAGCCTGCGCCGTGAGTCGCAGATCCGGGCAACCTACCCGCATCTGGTTGTCAAGCCCCTGCGTGGCAATCTGGACACCCGTTTGTCCAAACTGGATAACGGCGATTATGATGCCATCGTACTGGCTACGGCGGGCTTGCAGCGTTTGGGGCTGGGTGACCGCATTGCATCGCGGCTGGAGGTGTCCGAGAGTTTGCCCGCGGCGGGACAGGGAGCGCTGGGTATCGAGGTGCTCGAATCGCGTACGGAACTGCTGGAAATACTGGCCGGCCTGGCCGATCCCGCGACCACCGCCTGTGTCACGGCGGAACGTGCAGTATCCAGAACGCTGGGCGGGTCCTGCCAGGTGCCGATTGCTGCCTACGCGACGCTGACAGACAATGCGGTCACACTTAATGCCCTGGTCGCAACGGCCGACGGCTCGCGTGTATTGCGCAGCACCCGGACAGCCGGTGCGGAAGGCGCGGATCAATTGGGTGTCGAGGTAGCGCAGGCGCTGCGGGAGCAGGGGGCTGACGAGATACTGGCAGCCCTGCAGGAGTCATCGCAGATCCACGCCGACAAGGCGTGAGTCCGGCTTGTGTCTCGTCCGCCCGCCACGGTCGTTCTCACGCGACCACAAGGAAAAAACCAGGCCTTGCAGCTGCGTTTCGAACAGGCTGGGCTGCGCACTGTCGTGTTGCCGGCTTTGACATTGCAGCGCATCGCCATGTCCGATTCGGCGCCTGATCCGGCTGCGTTCGACCTGGTGTTTTTTGTCAGTGGTTTTGCCGCTGACTGCTTTTTTGACCTGCTGGCTGAACAAGGCATGCATTGGCCGCAAGGGCAGCATGCCGGTTGCGTGGGGCCGGGCACTGGGCAGGCGTTGCAGCGCCGGGGCGTTGCCCAACAGCACATTCTGTATCCTGCCTGCAATCAACCCCATGATTCCAGCGGTTTTCTGGCCCGGTTGAAGGACAGTGCCCTGTTCGCCACCCTGAGATCGGTATTGCTTGTATGCGGCGCCGGCGGCAACCCCTGGCTTGCCCGGCAATTGCAGGCGCTGTCAATTGACGTCACGCGCCTGCCGCTGTACACGCGGCAGGCCAGACAGTGGGATGCGCGGCAACAGCGGCAGATGCGCACGTTGTTTGCCGATCCGGCAGAAAAAAAGTACGTGGTGCTGACCAGCCCCCAGGGCATACAGGCGTTTGTCGATAATCTGCTCGCCGCGCAGATCAATGCGGATGCGCTTGCGCAATCCACGACCTTCGTGGTGACCCATGCAGGGCAGGGCGATAGCCTGAGGCAGGCCTGGCAGCAAAAACTGCCCAGGGCGAGCGCCGGCGCACTGCGCATCGCACAGGCATTGCCACGGGACGACGCAATTTTCCACACCGTTACAATCTCGGATTAAAAGCCTGCCGTAATCCACTACAATGTACAATTCTTTCACGAACGTATCGCCAAGCGGTGTATTGGTTTTCTGGATAGTAAGGAATTGAAAAACATGGAAAAAAAACAGGACGACGCGCGAACTACGGAAAATGAAAAAAAACCGGAAGCGGCTGGCCATCATGGACAGCCAGGCAGCGTAGCGCCGGATACGGTGACGGATGTAGAGCTAGCAAACGAGAAAGCGACGCCAGAGAAAGCGACAGCGCACACTGATAAGCGCGATGCGGCAGCCGGGGACAAGTCGGTTGCAGGCGCAGCGGTACCCCCGGTGGATAACGCAGGCAAAGCCGGCAACGGCACCAAAGGGCCATTGATCGCGGCGCTTGTGGTTGTGGCTGCCATCGCCGCAGGCGGTTATTACTATGCCCAGAACAATCAGTCCAAGCCAGAGAGCAGCGCTCCGGCTGCCACTGAGCCTGCCACGTCGGCGCCTGCCACGCCGCCGGCGTCGGATGCGGACCAAGCAGATCAGGCGCCTGCCGCAGATGGCACAGCCGGTTCATCCACTTCAGCATCGGACGCAACGGGTGATGCGCAGTCGCTTCAGGGTGCCAGTACAACCACGACCAGGGCAAGCGACAGCGATGCCCGCACTGCTGCGGATAGCGCAGAGCCAACTGATCCAGCTTCGCCTGCTCAGGATGAGGTCAGCGGCAGTGCCAGCAGTACGCCCGCCGGGCCTGCGGCAAGCAATAGCGAGCCCACCCAGGCGGAGGCAGCGCCAGACGATAGTGCAACAGCGCAGTCATCCAGTACCACCTCCAAAGCAAACCCCTCCGATAATGCATCGACCGAAGCCACCGCTACAGCCGACGCGCCTGGTCAGGGCGCCACGGGTGCAGCTGCAGCAGGCACCGCCGAAGATGAAGATACGCCCCAGGCGTCGTCCGGCGCGCCTTCGGCTGCACAACCGGCCGCCAGCGCTTTTACCGGTTCATTGCCTGCCGATATCCGCGATCAGCTTGACCGCCAGTCGGCGCAAATCATTGCGTTGCGTGACCAGCTGGAGTCTTCGCAGAAGCAACTGCAACAGTTGCAAGCGAGCCGTCTGCAGGCCTCGCGCGACGAGACGACACGCTTTGTCGTCAATGATGTGAATCGGCTGGTTACCATGGCGCAGAATGAGCTTGCGATCGCCGGCAACCTTGACAATGCAGTCACTTCGCTGGAAACCGCAATCAAGGCCATAGACCAGGCGGACGCGCCGGTGCTGGCAGGACTGCGTGGCGCCCTGGCGGCCGATATCGTTACCTTGAAATCGGCGCCTGTCATTGGTGTGGATGCTCAATTTGCTCAAGTCGCGGCGTTAGTCGGAAAAATGGATGTGCTCCCGATGCTGACGCCTGACCAGGCAGGCGCCCAGCCCATGGCCGGACAGTCTTCGGACATGACGTCCCCAGAGGGAGGCGCCAGTGCTTCGAATCCGGCCGCATCTTCGGATGTCTGGTATGAACGTGCCTGGAACGAGGTGAAGACCTGGCCGGCTGCGGCCTGGAACGGATTGCGTTCCGATCTTGGCGGCATTGTCCGCGTAGAAAAACTGGCCGATCCGAATCAGACGCTATTGACGGTTGATCAGGCTGCCCAGTTGCGGGGCAACCTGAAGCAGCATTTGCATTTTGCGCAACAGGCGCTGCTCAATGGACAGCAGGGTATCTGGACTTCATCGCTTGAAACTGTCGTCAAGGGGGTCAAGCAAAGTTTCAATCAGGATTCAGTCGAAACGCAACAGGCGCTGGCGCAGCTTCAGCAACTGCTCAAGGCGGGTGTGAGGCAGCCGTTGCCACCCATCACGCAGAGTGTGAAGGCGGTCCAGGAAACCCGCAAGCAGCTTAAATCGATGAATCCCGGACAGGAGTAATGCATGCGAACCAGTTTGAAATTACTTGTCCTGTTTGTTGTCGCTGTTGCTGCCGCGCTCTTGCTGCGCGATTCCAGCGGCTATTTCATGGTCGTGACCGGCGATGAGCGTCGCACGGTATCGCTGGCTGCCGGGCTGGTTTTTATTGTCATCGCCTTTTTCGTTTTTTACCTGTTATTTCGCTTTATCGGCGTTGTGCTGGATGCGCCAACACGATGGCGCAACTGGAATGAGCGCCGCCACACCCGCAAGGATTACGACCTGCTGGAACGGGGCTGGGTAGAATTGCTGGAAGGGCGGAGCAGCCCGGCAGAGAAGGATTTGACCCGTCTGCTCAATCGCAGTCGTGACAGTGGCCGGCAGGCGCTGGCCAGTCTGGCGGCAGCCAAGGCAGCGCACAACCAGTCGCGCTATGCCGAACGGGACGCGTTGCTGCTGACTGCGCAATCGAAGGCGCAGGGCAATCCCAGGATGCAGGACGCCACGACGACCATCCGCGCGGAAATGTTGCTGGAGCAAGGCGAATCCAAGCAGGCGTTGGCCTTGCTGGAGCCATTGGCAAAAGCCGGCGGCGCGAATCAGGACCATATCCAGAAGCTGTTGCTACGCGGCTACAAACAGATCGGCAATCAGGATAAACTGCTGCAGGTGGTGCGTACGCTGAATAGAAAAGGAACCATTGATGCTTTCGAGGGGCAGCGCCTCATTGAGCATGCGGGTGCAGCGGTCATGAAAGCGACCACCCGGGACAGTTGGGCCAATACCTGGAAGTCATTCAGCACGGCTGAAAAAGCCATGCCGCTGATCGCACTGGCCGCAGCCGAAAAAGCGCAGGCCGCGGGCCATTTCGATACCGCCGGACAAATCCTGGAAGCGTCGTTGCGCGAACATGTTGACCCCCGCTTGCTTAATGCTTATGTCCAGTGTCCGGACGAGCAGGTCAACGCGCGTCTGACCAAAGCACAACAATGGCTCGAGAAGGATGAAAATAATCCTGACCTGCTCAATGCGCTCGGCTTCTTGTGCCTGGCCGCGCAGTTGTGGGGACAGGCCGAACGCTATCTGACACGCAGCCTCAAGTTGCGTGAAGATCCACGCACCCACAGCTTGCTTGGCGCGCTCTACGATCGGCTCGGCAAACCGGCAGAGGCTGTCAAACACTGGCGCTTTGCCTCGGCGTCGATTTCCATGCTTCCAACCGTAGCAGGAGAAAAATATTTGCCAGCGGCCGACACGCGGATGGATCCGGATGGCCCGCCTGACCGCAAGCGTGCCGATCAGCACGTCGAACAGGACCGCGCAGACGATGCGTCGGAAAAAACCATTTACGCCAAACGGCCGGAAGCCGACGATGAGTACTTTGATAGTGCGCCTATTCCCGGTATCCGGACGGATGAATTGAATGAAAACCGTAACCACAGTAACCAGAAGAGTTGACTATGAGCTTGAAAAATGTCCCGGCCGGTTCCAAGACGCCGCAAGAATTCAATGTTGTCATTGAAATCCCCATGAATGCCGATCCGGTTAAATATGAAGTAGATAAGGACACCGGAGCGGTGTTTGTCGATCGCTTCATGATGACGGCCATGCACTATCCATGCAACTACGGCTATATTCCGGATACCCTGTCAGATGATGGCGATCCGGTTGATGTGTTGGTTGTGACACCGTTTCCCGTTGCTGTCGGATCGGTCATCAAATGTCGCGCCCTGGGCGTGTTGCAAATGGACGACGAAGCCGGTGGCGACGCAAAACTGCTGGCTCGTCCGATTGACAAGCTGTACCCTCCCTATGGCAATCTGAATGCCCATACAGACTTGCCTGAGCAGGAGTTGCAGCGCATCCAGCACTTTTTTGAGCACTATAAAGACCTGGAAAAAGGTAAGTGGGTAAAGGTCAAAGGCTGGGAAGGGATCGAAGCGGCGCATGCCGAGATTACCAGCAGTATCGAGCGATTCCAGCAAGGGAAATAACCAACTGGTTTCCAACCACTTATAAAAAGGGCGCGGCTGTACATAACCGGGCCCTTTTTTTTGATGGCGCGCATAAAGGCAGCCGACCAGCCTGCCATACCGTTTTATTAATCGACGATAACCTAGACTATTGAAGAGACTGCTATGACATATGTATTTCCCGCCCCCGAGATTGTTTCTCTTGCTGTTGCTGGTAGCGACGCGCGCTTTCCAGTGCGCCGTGTTTACTGCGTAGGACGCAATTACGCTGAACACGCCAAGGAAATGGGCTTTACCGGTCGTGAAGATCCTTTCTTTTTCTGCAAGCCTGCCGATGCGTTGCTGCCCGTCGCCGACGGTCAGACAGGTCAAATGCCGTATCCATCCAAAACAGCCAACCTGCACTACGAAATGGAATTGGTCGTTGCTATCGGCAAAGGAGGCAAGGACGTGTCGGTAGAGCAGGCGGCGCAAATGGTTTTCGGCTATGCGTTGGGCCTGGATATGACCCGTCGTGATCTGCAGGGTGAGGCCAAGAAGCAGGGCAGGCCCTGGGAAGTCGGCAAAGCCTTCGATCTGTCCGGCCCCATCGGGCCTGTACATCCGGCGGCAACGGTTAAGGGTATCGATGCGGCGGCGATCTCGCTGGATGTCAATGGCCAGACCCGCCAAAGCAGCACGATCGCATCGCTGATCTGGTCCATTCCAGAGTCCATTGCCTATCTGTCGGGATTGTTTGAACTGCAGCCGGGCGACCTGATTTTCTCCGGCACGCCGGAAGGCGTCGGAGCGGTCACGGTCGGCGATGAACTGGTCGGCAAAGTGGACGGACTGGGCCAGTTGAACGTACGCATCGTCTGATCATCGCATACACGCCTGTCGCACCATAGCATCAGGGGTGCAAAACGCCTTTTTGCCCGATGCAGATGTCGCTGAAAGCTATTTTTCAGTCGCATCTGCACACAATCGCCTCGCTTGTTGCTGACGCAAAACGTTAAATAATAAGACACCAGCAAAGCGCAGTATTCAGTCTTTTGCAAGGTAAATCAAGCAGATAGCCAAACTGGCGCCTGGTTAAAAAAATTGCAAATGTTACAAATACAAGCACTTTATAGTCGTTCTGTAATGACCTTTGGAGGGAAAGTGCGAATAATGGTTTGTACTGATTTCGCAATTCAAATAAAGAGGTTAAGTCATGAAATTCGATACGACACGTTCAATGGTTTTGACTGCGGTATTCGCTGGCCTGTTAGGTTTGGCCGGATGTGACAACGGTGGTGATTCGGCCGAGCCCAAAGCGCCGGGAACAACGTCGGAAGCGCCAGCTCCTGCAGCTGAACCGGCTGCACCCGCCGATTCCGGTACGACACCAGCGCCTTCTACCGAAGCGCCCTCGACTGACGCACCTGCTTCAGGCGAAGCGCCTGCTTCTGGCAGCCAGCCTCAATAAGACGGGAGATATTCATGAAATTTGAAACCGTACGCACAGTAACCCTGGCCGCCATCCTGGCAGGTATGTTGGGATTGGCCGGATGTGACAAGGGCGCCGATTCGGCCGCGCCGGAGACGCCACCGGCCACATCGGAAGCGCCTGCAACTGAACCTGCAGCACCTGCGGATTCCGGTACTACACCGGCACCTTCTGGCGAAGCGCCTGCTTCAGGCGGCAGCCAGCCACAATAACAGAAAGGGAACGCATGAATCTGAACACGGTACGTTCCGCGCTTCTGGCTGCCCTGGTGGCGGGATTGTTCGGTCTGGCTGGTTGCGACAAGGGCGCCGATTCCACTGCGCCCGAGACGCCGGCGGCAAGCTCCGAAGCGCCTGCCACGTCTGCACCCGCTCCCGAGGCGGCAGAGTCCTCTGCTGCCCCAGGCGATTCGGGTTCTGCGCCGGAAACGGCATCTTCATCCTCGTCGGGCGAGGCCCCGGCTTCGGCCGCCAGCGCCGACAGCAGCCTGCCGCAAACTTGCCAGGATTACTTCAAGAAAGCCGAGGATATGGTTGTGAAGGCAGGCGGGTCTGCGCAGCAGATGAAGCAAATGATTGACGAGCAGCGCTCGCAAATGGCTGCCATCAAAGATCAGGCTCAACTGGAGTCCAGTTGCAAACAGGCACTGGATATGCTGGATCAGCAGCAGCAAAATATGCCACAATAAATTTCGTGCGCGTTCCTTTTGGTTCGCTGCGCTAAAACGACGATGGAGTTTTTGCAAAGTCTCTCCATCATGGTTACTCTCTCTGGGCGACTCGACAATAGTATTGTCGGTCGCTTTTTTTTATAAAAAAGCGGGCAGCGACCATGATGAGCGCTGCCCGCATATTTATTGCCGTTATTGTTGGTCAGGATTTTTTCAGGCAGCCGCTCATGAAGGATTTGCGCGCCTCGCCAGTCAGGTTTTGGGATGTTGCGTCCTTGTTGCAGTCGGTCATCCGTTGCTGCGAACGGGTTAAGGGTTTGCCGTCTTTGGTAGTGCTGTTATGGCTCAGGCATGTCTTCATAAACTGTTTGCGCGCGTCTCCCTGCAGATTTTTTGTTTTTGCATCGGCATTGCAGGTGGTCATGCGCGTTTGCTGGCTATTTTCTTTTTTTGCCGGTGTTGCTGTTTGCGCCAGAGCGGTCGTACACAAGAGGCTGGCGGCGATCGCTGCAGCGCAGGCTGATTTGCTCACTATGTTCATAGTCATTCCTTTTGAACGGGAAAAAAGCGGCATGAACGGATGGTCATGCTGCGCATAGCATACGCCCAAACCATCAAATCTGGCGAGCAAAATTTCGCAAACCCTGACTCGCATCCTGGCCAGGCGGTGTGAGGCAGTCAGCGCTGTTGTTGTGCGGCGATCGACAAAAAAAATACCTTCGCGGCGGAAGGTATTTTTTATCTGAAGGGCGATCGCTTATTTCTTCATCATGTCGAAGAACTGATCATTGTTCTTCGTGGATTTGATCTTGTCCAGAATAAATTCCATCGACTCGACTTCATCCATATCGTGAATGAATTTACGCAGTACCCAGACGCGTTGCAGCTTCTCGGGCTTCATCAGCAGTTCTTCACGGCGAGTGCCTGATTTGTTCAGGTTGATGGCGGGATAAATGCGCTTCTCGGCCAGACGACGTTCAAGATGAACCTCGGAGTTGCCCGTGCCTTTGAATTCTTCGTAAATGACTTCGTCCATGCGGCTGCCGGTCTCGATCAATGCCGTGCCGATAATGGTGAGCGAGCCGCCTTCTTCGATATTGCGGGCCGCACCGAAGAACCGTTTGGGGCGCTGCAGTGCATTGGCGTCGACGCCGCCGGTCAGGACCTTGCCGGAAGAGGGTACGACGGTGTTGTAGGCGCGAGCCAGGCGGGTAATGGAGTCCAGGACAATGACCACGTCTTTCTTCAGCTCGACCAGGCGCTTGGCCTTTTCGATGACCATTTCGGCAACCTGCACGTGACGGGTGGCAGGTTCATCGAAGGTAGAGGCAACCACTTCACCGCGCACGGTGCGGGTCATTTCCGTCACCTCTTCGGGCCGCTCGTCTACCAGCAGGACGATCAGCGTTGCATCGGGGTAGTTGGTGGTAATGGAATGCGCGATATGCTGCATCATGACCGTTTTGCCCGATTTCGGGCTGGCGACGATCAGGGCGCGCTGTCCTTTGCCTATTGGTGAAAAAATATCCAGAATGCGACCGGTGTTGTTTTCTTCACTTTTGATATCGCGTTCAAGAATCAGGGGCTCGTCCGGATGCAGAGGCGTCAGGTTCTCGAACATGATCCGATGTTTCATCAGTTCCGGCGATACGCCGTTGACGTTTTCTACTTTGACCAGGGCAAAATAGCGCTCGCCGTCCTTGGGCACGCGTACTTCACCTTCGATCGAATCTCCAGTATGAAGATTGAAGCGGCGGATTTGCGAAGGGGAAATATAGATGTCGTCAGTGCTGGCAAGGTAGGATGTTTCGGGGGAGCGAAGAAAGCCAAAGCCATCAGGCAGTACTTCCAGCACGCCATCGCCAAAGATCTGTTCCCCCATTTTGGCGCGACGCTTCATGATGGCAAACATCAATTCCTGCTTGCGGAAGCGGTTGGCGTTTTCGATTTCCAGGCCAGCAGCCATTTCGAGCAGCTGCGACACATGCAGTGCCTTTAATTCATTAAGGTGCATTATTTATTAGTAAGGA
>Ga0079224_100002663_pt1 | contig 21921 bp, 22 predicted proteins | sample Stecom2015_FD_80414 | JGI IMG/M metagenome (GOLD analysis project Ga0079224, IMG submission 80414) | Agricultural soil microbial communities from Utah to study Nitrogen management - Steer compost 2015 | ecosystem: Environmental > Terrestrial > Soil > Agricultural land | place: USA: Utah...
AACGACTTCGTCACCGGCTCGTGGTCGGTGTTCGGCAACGACGACATGCGTCTCGTGACCGTCAACGTGGCCCGCTTCGACGCGGTGAAGCATCTGGCGGCACCGGTGGTCGGTGACGCGGCCGTCACCCTCGCCGAGTTGGATCGGCAGTTGGAGGGGTGGACGACGTCGGGCTCGTGGCTCGAACGGTCCGCCGTCGAGGTCAGGGAGTGGCGGGCCTACACCGAAGAGGTGACGTCACCAGGGTTCGAAACGCCCACGGGGCTTCCTTCCTACGCCCAGGTGATCGGAGTCATCAACGAGCTGACCGGCCCCGACGACTACGCCGTGGCCGCGGCAGGGGGTTTTCCGGGGGAGCTGAACAAGTTGTGGCGGTCCCACGCTCCCGGGACCTTCGACTGCGAGTACGGGTTCAGCTGCATGGGTTACGAGATCGGAGGGGCCTGGGGAGCGGCGATGGCTCACACCGGCGGAGACGTCGTCTCGTTTGTCGGGGACGGCTCGTATCTCATGTCCAACTCGGACGTGTACTCGTCTGTGCTCTCCGGTCACAAGATGATCCTGATCCTCTGTGACAACGGCGGTTATGCCGTCATCCAGCGGCTGCAGGAGTTCAAGGGCGGGGTGCCGTTCAACAACCGCTACGAGCAGGGCACTCGCCGGGCCTCGGACTTCGAAGTGGACTTCGCCGCTCACGCCGCCTCGATGGGGGCGCACGTGGAGCGAGTCGAGGATCTGGAGGGGCTCGCCGGGGCGTTCCAGCGAGCCCGGGCCGTAGACCGGACTGCCGTCATCGTGATACGAACGGATCCCTACACCTGGACCGGGGGCGACGCCTGGTGGGATGTCGGCGTGCCGGAGGTCTCCGAGCGGGAGGAAGTCCGCGTCGCCCACGCCCAGCACGAAGCCGAGCGGAAACGTCAGCGCATCGGGGTCTGAGCGTGGCGAAGCGGCGGGCCGCTCGGCCCACCATCGTCGACGTGGCTCGCAAGGCGGGCGTCTCGAAGTCGCTGGTCTCGCTCGTCATGCGCGGGGCCTCCAACGTCTCCGAGACGAGCCGCCAGGCGGTGCTGGAGGCCGCCGAGGAGCTCGGCTATCGACCCAACGCCGTGGCCCGGAGCCTCGTCCAGCAGCGCAGCTTCGTGATCGGGGTGATGGTCTCGGATCTCTCCAACCCCTTCTTCATCGATGTGATCCAGGGAGCCACCGACGCGGCGCGGGTGGCCGGCTACCGGGCGCTGGTCAACACGGGCGGCCGGGAAAAGGACAACGAGGAGGACGCCATCGAGACTCTGCTCCGGCTCCAGGTCGACGGTCTGGTGCTGGCCGGCTCGATCGTGGACTCACGGTTCATCGAGCGCGTCGGGGCCGAGGTGCCGACCGTCGTCACGAACCGCGCCAGCCGCTCCCGGGTCATCGACAGCATCGTCATCCACGATCGGAAAGGGGCGGCGATGGCCGTCGACCATCTGGTGGGCTTGGGTCATCGCAAGATCGCGCACATCACCGGCGGGCGGGGTGCCGGTGCCCGCAACCGGCTCACGGGCTACCGGCAAGCGATGAAGCGTCACGGGTTGGAAGGCGAGATCCGAGTCGTGCCCGGCGCATACACCGAAGAGGGGGGTGCCGAGGGCGTCGGCCGGCTGATGGCGGAGGGGGTCGAGTTCACGGCCATCATCGCCCCTAACGACTTGGCCGCGCTCGGAGTGCTGGAGGCCCTGGGAGCCACGGGCTTGCGGGTGCCGGATGACGTGTCGGTGGTCGGCTACGACGACACCTTTCTGGCCGGGCTCGGTCACATCGACATGACGAGTGTCCGCCAGGACGCCCGCCTGATGGGGGCCCAGGCCGTGGAGATGCTCATCGAGCGGGCCGACGGCAAACGCAACTCGACGAACCACATCGTCTTGGAGCCGACACTGTCGATCCGATCGAGCACCGCACCGCCTCCCGCCTAGAGGAGAGGGAGAGCGGCTGCGTCTGTGTCCTCCTCTGTGAAGGCGACGCACCACCGTGCAGAGTGACCGGGTAGTGACGCTCCTGGCCGGTCATGGGGTGGTGGTTGGCGACGAAGACATCTCGCCGCCTGCTGTGTCGCTGGTGACGCCGCAGGATGCCGCTACTTCGTTCGATCGTTCGGATTCGTTGAGTGAACGGTCGAAGGCGACGACTGTGAAACTAGTCGCTGTTCCCGGGACCAACCGATCTACGAACTCGGTGGTGCCTTCGGCGACCATTCCTCTGACCGATCCGCGATCGTAGATCCGGTAGCCGCTCAGTTCCTTGTCGTCGGTCGAGGGGTCCCACGCGAGAGTGACGACACATTCGTCCTGTGCAGTCACCCGCAGATTGGAGGGTGACGTCGGAGGTATCGAGTCAGAGATGTCCTCTATGCCATCCTTCATCGCATCTTCGAGGATCTGGCTCGGGTCGCCCGACGATCCACTCCCAACGGGAATCTCACCAGGCGCGCCGCTGGTCGGGACGCCGCCGGTGAACTCGCGGACGATTTCCCATCCGACCGTGATCGGCGCGACACCGACGCCGTAGACCTGGTGGACGAGCTGAAGTGCTGCGATCACGACGCCAACGGTCGTGATAGCCAGACTGGCCTTGGCCAATGAGGAATCGCCGGATCCAGCCGTGAAAGAGTCCCAGGCCGCTCTCATGAACCCTACGCCTCGGCGGTGTGGCGCGTGTCGGGTGGCGAGCACGATGTTTCCTGCCCATGCACGGAGGCGGGGACCGGGCCGGAAGGCCTCTATCGGGGCTTGCGCCCGGGGGCCGGAGACCCTTTCCGGGCTGCCTTCTCGGTCGGCCTCCGTAGGACGAGCAACGTCCGACTGGCCGAGGCGGCGATGGCCTCGCATCGATCAGCGACTTGTGACCAGTGCAGTGATCGGCCCAAATCGGCCGCTCGGCTCCGAGCCGCGCCGTGGGCCTCGTCGTTGGTGAGGAGAGTCGATATCGCGTCGGCCATCGCCTGGGGGTCCCGGTGCGGGACGACTATGCCCGCGCCGTCTTCCAGCAGCTCGACGGCATGGGGGAAGGCCGTCGCCACGACCGGCAGCCCCGCCCCCAGCGCTTCCACCAACACGCCCGAACTCACCTGATCTGCGGAGTCGTAGGGAAGGAAGGCGATGCGGGCGGAGTGGAGCAGCCGTTCGAGGTCGTCATCGCTGAGATAGGTGTCCTCCATCCGCACCATTTGCTCGACGTCCAGTTCGCGGACGAGTCGGACGAGGTCGGCGCGATAGGCGTCGCCTTGGGTGCGGAAGACTTGGGGGTGGGTGGCCCCGGCCACCACGTAGTGAGGAGCCGGGTCGAGATGTTTAAGACGGCTCACAGCTGCGATCCCCCACTCGATGCCCTTGCCCGGCCCGAGCAAGCCCCACGTGACGATGATCGGGCGTCCACCGGGGGCCCTTTGCCCCAGGGGCCGGTAGCGAACCCCGTGAGGGACGACCTCGACCGCGGTCGGATCCACCCGATAGTGGTCCACGAGCATGCGCCGCGCCGCTTGGGAGAGGACGACGGTGTGGGCGCTCCTCTTGACGAGGTGACGGGTCAGGTCGCGCTGGATCGGGTCGGGCTCGCGGAGGACCGTGTGCAGCGTGGTGACGATGGGTGTCGTCACCTTCTCGGTCAATCGACGCAGTGCCCGGTCGCCGGACTCTCCGTAGATGCCGAACTCGTGTTGCAGCCACACCACGTCGTAGGACCGGGCCACCTTGGCGACGTGATCCACCCAGCGGCTGTTCGACACCCCCGCGTACGCCTCGATGATCGGATCCGGGCGGGGAAACTCACCCGGAGCCAGGAGACGGACCACTCCGAGGTCGGCGACCGATCTTCGCTGCTCAGCCATCGCCTGAACGAGCGAGTGTGTGTAGTTGGCGATGCCGCACCGGGTCGGCGGATACGTGCTCACGAAGAGGATCCGCGGGGCGGCGAGCCGTGATGTCTGCGGCCGTTCAGTCACAACCCAGCCTCTCCCTCCGTGTATAGCCACATTCCGATCATCAGGTCGGATCGACGAGACGACTAGGGCCACAAGTCATTGTCGACTGCGAGCCGAATGCAGAAAGACCTCAGTGTCCTGTGCTTTCGTGCCGTTGCTACGGTTCACGCAACGTTCCCGCCTCCCGCGGTCGGCCGACTCGGTGCTTCCACGTGCCCGTTGGCCGGTGACCGAAGCGACCTAGATGTTCGACCAGCCTCGCAAACGCCGCCGCCGCCGGATCATCTGGCCCCTCCTCCTGACGCTCGCCGTCGTCATCGCGGTTCTGGTGGCCACGGCTGGCGGAGACGCCCGAGCCACGATCTCGTATCTCGAGGAGGTCCAAGTCAGCGCACAACGGGTCGCCCAAGCCGGGGCGACCCTCGAGCGACTGGTCGGCGATCTATCGAGGGTGGACCGAAGCGAATTCGAATCCGTGGTCGGTGGGGTACGCGACGCGCTGCGGGAGGCAACCGAGGTAGCCGACCTGCCGGTCCCCGACCAGGAGTTGCTGGGCGCCAAGGTCCTCTACCGTTTGGCCGTCGACTCGTGGCGCGAGGGGATCGACGGCTTCTCCGATGCCATCCTTCTCGCCGCCGACGAGCCGACCAACCAGGGAGTCATCGACCAACTCGCCTCGGCGGTCGTGTCGGTCCGAGCGGGTGACGAGCTCTACGGGGCATTGCTGGAAGAGTTCTCCCGAGAAGAGGTCCCCTCACCGGTCGGGGAGATGCCAGCAGTGCGGCTCCTGCCAGTGGACACGCCGATCACCGTGCTGGCTCCCGCGTGGGTCGAGGCGGCTCGAGCCGAAACCAGCGGGTTGGCGATGCGTCCCTCCATTCGGATCGAGCAGGTGAGCACCCGACCCGAATGGGTCCAGAGCGCGGACGGGACGATCGTCGTGCCCGCCGTCGCCGACACGATCGACCTGATGGTCGTCGTCGGCAACGCCGGCAACACACCTACGGGTGATGCAGTACTCGAGCTGACGTTCGCTGCGCAGGGCTCCGAGCCCGAGGAGCTGTCGCAACCGGTGGGGCCTATCGAGCCGGGCATGAGTACGTCGGTGGTGTTCCGGGGGCTGGAGGTGGTGCCGGGCACGTTCTACGAACTCCATCTCGAGCTCGACCCCCGGGGGCCGGACACCTTCTCGGAGGACAACCGGCATTCCACTGGCTTCCTCGTAAACGAAGCCACACCCACGACCGACACGACCACGGGTGGCTGACGGCGGGCCGGTGCCCAGTCGGTAGCATGGCCTCGCTGTGATCGATCCCCGCCTCCTCCGTGACAACCCGGACGTCGTCCGTCAGTCGCTCGAACGCCGCGGGTCGGACTTGGACCTAGACGCGCTGATCGATCTCGAGGCTCGGGCCCGGTCCGTCCAAGCCGACGCGGAGCAGGCCCGCGCCGACCAGAAGGAGGCCGGCCGACGCATCGCCCAGCTGCAAGGCGAAGAGAAGGAAGCGGCGATCGCCGAGGTGGCGACTCTCGCCGAACGGGTCAAGACGCTGACCGCCGAGGCGGACCGACTCCGGGAGGAGTTCGAGCGCCTGTGGCTCACGGTGCCGAACCTGGTCGATCCAACCGCCGCCGAAGGTCTCACCGAAGACGACGCCGAGGTGCTGCGTGAGGTCGGTACCCGGCCCGAGTTCGACTTCGAACCTGCCGATCATGCCACGCTGGGAGTGACGCTGGACGTCATCGACACGGAGCGGGCAGCCAAGGTGTCGGGTTCGAGATTCGGCTACCTGAAAGGCCAAGCCGTTCTCCTCGAGTTCGCTCTCGTCCGCTGGGCACTCGACAAGTTGGTGGCGCACGGGCACACGCCGATGGTGCCTCCGGTGCTCGTGCGGGAAGAGGCACTGGTCGGGACCGGGTTCTTCCCCGCCGACCGCGAGCAGGTGTACGCAGTGCCCGAGGACGGCCTGTTCCTCGTCGGGACGTCGGAGGTCCCGCTGGCGGCGTACCACATGGACGAGATCTTCGATCCCGAGGACCTGCCGGCCCGCTACGCGGGGTTCTCGACGTGTTTCCGGAGAGAGGCGGGCACCTACGGCAAGGACACCGCCGGCATCTTCCGTGTCCACCAGTTCGACAAGGTGGAGATGTTCGTGTTCACCCGGCCGGAGGACTCGGCCGATGAGCACGAGCGCCTCCTCGGCATCGAGGAGGAGCTGGTCAGAGAGCTCGAAGTGCCGTATCGGGTGGTGAACATCGCCGCCGGCGACCTGGGGGCCTCGGCGGCGAAGAAATACGACATCGAGGCGTGGTTCCCGTCCCAGGAGCGGTACCGGGAGATCACCTCCTGCTCGAACACCACCGACTACCAGGCCCGCCGGCTGCGCATCCGCTACCGGGCGGGATCCTCGAACGAGATCGTGAACACTCTCAACGGTACGGCTTCGGCCATCGGGCGCACGATCCTCGCCATCTTGGAGAACCACCAGCAAGCCGATGGGTCGGTGGTGATCCCGGAAGCTCTGCGTCCCTACACGGGCTTCGACCGGATCCACCCACCGACGCAGTGAGTTCCAAGTCCGATCGGGTCTTCGCTCGGATCGCCCGCCGATACGACCGCGTCAACCGGGTGTTGTCGCTCGGACGGGAACAGGAGTGGCGTCGGATCGGAGCCGAGCACCTTCCTCCCGGGCGCGTTCTCGACTTGGGAAGCGGCACCGGAGCGGCGTTGGAGATATTCGGCGACAGAGATGTCGTCGCCTTGGACCCAGTCGTCGAGATGCTGCGTCTCAGCCCGATTCGGCATCGGGTGGCGGCGGTGGGCGAACAGCTGCCGTTTCGCGACGGCAGTTTCGACGGTGTCTTCTCCGCGTATGTGTTCCGCAACCTCACCTCTGTCCCCCAGACCTTGGCTGAGATCCATCGGGTCCTTCGTCCCGGCGGCAGGGCAGTCGTGGTGGACCTGACGCGGCCCCGACCCGCCCTCGCCCGACGAATCCACCGGATGGGCACGTCGGTCGTGCTGCCGTTGATCGGAGCGATCCTCGCCAGGGCGCCGGGTGAGTACCGGTACCTGCACCGGACGCTCGATTCGCTGCCGCCGCCCGAGGAGTTGCTCGCCGGGGGCCCGCTCAGGCTAGAGCGCGTGTGGCGGATGGGGATGAACGGGTTCGTCTATGGAGCTGTTCTGGACAAGGAAAAATGATCGTGCACCCCACCGTCGGAGCAGAACCGAACCGGTGGCGACGGCCGCCGGCTCCGGCCAGGCACTCCTACGGCACCCGGGATGCTCCGCTTAGGGCTGCTTCCTTCCGGACCTGACCCGGTTCGCGGTATCCCGCCGCGCAGGACCCGACCTTCAACACCACGTGTCCGCCGACCTCTTGAGCCGGCCAGTGCCCTCCTCGGGTGGGGAGTTCGGCCCCGCATGGAGGGGATTTCGGGTACAGGGCACCCCTAGCGCCCCGCTTAGCACGATCGCTCTTCAGGCTACCCCGCGCCGTCGGGCGTGGGTAATGAGAAGGTCAGACGCCCACGCCGCCCGTCCCCACCTCCCGCCCGGTGACGATGCCGCGCCGCCCGTCCCCACCCACCACCCTTAGCGTCGGTTGGCGAAGAACGACGACAGCAGTTTCGACGATTCCTCGGCGAGCACGCCGGCCGTCATCTCCATCTGGTGGTTGAGCCGTCGGTCCTGGGGGATGTTGTAGAGGCTCCAGCAGGCCCCGCCTTTGAGGTCGGCCGCCCCGTAGACCAGGCGGGCTAGTCGGGCGTTGACGGCCGCTCCGGCGCACATCGCACAGGGTTCCATGGTGACGACGAGTGTGTGGCCCGCCAGACGCCACGTGCCGGCCCGGCGGGCAGCAGCCGACAGGACGAGGATCTCGGCATGGGCGGTGGGATCGGCCAACTCCTCGCGCCGGTTGTGATCGGCTGCCACCAAGGCGCCGTCGGGGTCGACGAGAACCGCCCCCACCGGCACGTCCCCGCGGCTCAGAGCGAGACGCGCCTGATCGAGTGCGTGATGCATGAGGGCGGTGTCGTCCATTCGGTCCGGAACTCCTCGTCGACTACCATTTGGGTACTCTCCTGGATTCTCCGGGAGAGTTCCGCGAGGGGCCACAGTCTGGTCCTTCCACGTCGCGTCGGACGCGAACGACAAGTGAATTCACCGTTGGAGGGATCGCATAGTCTGGTCTAGTGCGCGGCACTGGAAATGCCGTTGGGGGTTACCGCCCCCTCGAGGGTTCAAATCCCTCTCCCTCCGCTAGACACCGACAAGTGAATACGACTCTGGAGGGGTCGCATAGTCTGGCCTAGTGCGCGGCACTCGAAATGCCGTAAGGGGTTACCACCCCTTCGTGGGTTCGAATCCCACCCCCTCCGCCAGTTCCTTTCCTGGGTCAGGGAAGTCGCATAGAGTCCCGGCACGCCTCTGAAGGGATGCGCACCCCGTGACCATCGATACACCTGCGATCCGCCACATCGCCGACCTCGGCATCCCCTACGAGGTCACCGACCACGGGCCTGTTCGCTCCCTCGAGGAGGCGGCCGCCGCCCGGGGCATGGATCCCGACGACCTGATCAAGACGATCGTCGTCCGAAAGGGCCCCGACGACTACGTGCTGGTGCTGGTGCCCGGCATGCGGGTGATCGCCTGGCCGCGCCTACGGTCCCTCCTGGGCGTCAACCGGCTGACGATGGCCGACGCCGAGGAAGCGAAAGGCGTCACTGGCTACGAACGGGGGACGATCACCCCATTCGGGCTGAAAAGGCCGCTGCCCGTGATCGCCGACGAGCGGATCGCCGGCAAGCGGGTCTCGATCGGAGGAGGGGCCCACGGGGTGGGCGTCATGATCGACGGCGACGCCCTGATCCAGGCGACCGTTGCTGCGGTCGCCGACGTCACCGATCCCCGATAGGCGTACCATTGCCCCGACGGAGGGGTGGCCGAGCGGACGAAGGCGACGGTCTTGAAAACCGTTAGGCCCCTTGCGGGGTCTCGCGGGTTCGAATCCCGCCCCCTCCGCCCCCGTCAGTTCTCCTGAGCGTCCTTCTCGCGCTCGATGGCCGCCTCGAGGTCGATGGCGGCGTTGTCGAGCTCGAGGATCTTCTCGGCTGCCGACAATTGCTCCCGCTCGGCCCGGATGATGCGTTCTCGAGCTTCGAGCTCTTCCATCTTCAAGCGGTGCCGATGCGTCATCAGCGAGCGGATCGCCAACGTCACCGCGATCAGGACGACCACCCCGGAGACGACCGAGGTGAGGATCACGTTCTCGCCGATGATGCCGAAGATCGGGATGCTCAGAGCGGCGAGGGGAATGAGGATCCAGATGTTGTCGCCGAGCCCGTTCTTCTTCTCTGCCATGACCCCAAGCATATGGGCTCAGGGAAGCAGTTCGTCCGTGAACACCTCGGTCACGTCCACCGTCTTCGCCAGGGCGTCGTATCGCAGGAGGAAGTCGTGCAGCGCCTGCCACTGGTCTGCGGTCTGCCAGCCGAAGCCGTTCTCCTCGGTCTGTTCGGTGATCGCCTCGTCCAGCTCCGTTTCGAGCATGAACAGCTGGTGGTCGCGGTCGCCGTCCTCGCCGACGTACTGCATGACGATGTCGACGGTGGCTTCGGGGTCGTCACGAGCGAACTCGATTCCCCGGATCACCGCTCGCATGAAGGCCCGGAATCGCTCGGGGTCCTGCTCTACCGCCTCGTCGGTGGCGACGTAGGCCAACCCGAGAGTGGGGGCGCCGTAATCGGCGGCGTCCCACATCTCGAGCTCGAAACCCCACTTGCGGAGTGTGTCGGGCTCGTTGGACTTGAAGACGGGGTACACGTCCACTTGACCCTCGGTCAGCACTCGGGGGTCGAAGCCGACGTTGACCAACTGGACGTCCGAGGCTTCGAGGCCGACCGCATCGAGGATGGCGAACACGTCCGGAGGGGGAGTGCCCTTGTAGCCGACCGTCCGTCCCTCCCAGTCCTCCGGCGATTCGATCCCGCGGTCGGTGAGGGCGACGAATGCCTGCTGCCCTCGCTGGCCGATGAGCCCGATCGACACCAGCGGCAGACCGGGGTCGGCCCGGCGTTGGAGGAGCACCGCGGCGTCCTGGGTGGTCACGTCGACTTCGCCGGCGGTCAACAGCTGCAAGTGCTCGCCGCCACCCGCCGAATGTTGGATCGTCACCTCCAGGCCTTCGTCCGCGAAGTAGCCCTGCTCTTCGGCGACGTACACCCCTACGAACGGCAAGTTCGCCTGGGGGGCGAACCCGGCCATGAACGTCATCTCGCGCGACGCGGAAGAATCGGCGGCGCCGCCCGCGCAGGCGGCCGACCCGAGCGCGAGCAGCGCGACCACAACGGACAGCCGTCTCATGTCCAGTGGACCGTCTTCTTCTCGGCGCTGACGACCAGCCGGTAGATCCCGGCACTCAGCGCAGTGAGCACCGCCACGGCCGCGAAAAGGGAAGGCATGTCGAGATTGGTGTATGCCAGCCACATTCGCCTGCCCAGCCCCGACGACGCCCCCATCCACTCCGCCACTACGGCGCCGATGAGCGAGAGCGGCGCCGCCACCTTCAGCGCGGCGAAGAGAAAGGGCCGCGCCGACGGCCACCTGGCCTGTAGGAAGTACTGGCGGGGCGGGGCGTCCACCGACCGGAACCAGTCGGCTACGGCGGGATCGACCGATCGGAAGCCCTCGAGCGAGTTGATCAGCACCGGGAAGAACGTGAGCAGCGCCGTCACCACGACCTTGGGCGCCGGCCCGAACCCCAGCCACACGGTGAGGATCGGGGCGACGGCGATGATCGGCGTCGACTTGATGAGGAGGGCCAGCGACATCACGCCCTGCTCGAGCTGCTGCCAGAACGTGATCGCCGTCGCCATCAAGAGACCCAGTGCCCCGCCCACGACCAGCCCTCCCGTCGCCTGGAGGAGGGTGGTGCCGGCGGCGGGAAGCAGATCCGACACGTCCCCGGCCAGCACCATGGCGATGTCGGACGGGGCGGGAACGAGGTAGACCGGAGTCCCGGTGACCCGCACGGCGGCCTCCCAGACGGCGAGGAAGCCGACGATCAGCCCGGTGGCGACGATCCCGTTGCGATTCATGCCACCACTCGGTTCGGTTGAGCCCCCCGCAGGATGCGCCGAGCCTGACGGACCACGGCCTGGAACGGTGCCGAAGTGGGGTCACGGGGCCGGGCGAGATCGACGTCAACCACCCCGGCGACCCTTCCCGGTCCTGGCGTGAGCAGAACGATGTGGTCGGCCAACGCCACGGCCTCGGGGATGTGGTGTGTCACCCAGAGGACCGTGGACCGCACCTGCTGCCAGATGTCGAGGAGGTCCTCGGCGAGGGTCTCCCGGGTCAGCTCGTCCAGCGCGGCGAACGGCTCGTCCATCAGCCACAGGGGTGCCCCGATCGCCAGGGTGCGGGCGAGTGCCACGCGCTGTTGCATTCCCCCGGACAGTTGGTGGGGGTAGTGGGCGGCGACGTGGCCGAGACCCACCATCTCCAGGAGATCGTCGGGGGAGGGGAGCCGGCGCTCGGGGCGATGGTTGATCGACTGGGCGAGAGCGACGTTGTCGCGGACGCGGCGCCATGGAAGCAACGCCGGGCGCTGTGCCATCCACCCGACTTCCTTTCCTCGGCGGAGGTCGTGGGGAGAGCGACCTTCCATGGTCACCGCGCCGGCGTCCGGTTCCGTCATGCCGGCCACGATGCGCAGCAGGGTCGATTTGCCACATCCCGACGCCCCAACGATGGCGGTGAATGTGCCCGACTCCACCGTGAAGTCGATGCCCTCCAAGGCCGGGACCGGAGGGTCTCCGAACGCCTTGGACACGTCTCTCACCTGCAGGCTCACGACGCCTCCCTGACGGTCACCGGGCCGAGCCCCTGGCGTCCGAGGATGCGGTCGGGGACGATCCGAACCGCGACCCAACCGTCCGTGTCGCTCAGCTCGGGCTGGCGATCGGCTCCGCGGCCCAGATAGCGGACCGCCAGCCGTCGCCGGAGACCTTCGAGCCCGCCGTCGACGACGTCCTCGGGCACTTCCTCGGCGCGGCCGGTGAGGAACACCCGCCGCAGCGGTGACCACGGCTCGTCCAGTGTCACAGACACCTGCGGCGTTTCCGCCACGTAGCCACGCCACGATGCCCCCGGAGAGGCGGCGACCCACATGACCTCCCCGTCCCACTCGTACCAGAGAGGCACGACGTGAGGCGTGCCGTCGGAGCGGACGCAGGCGAGCTGGGCGCCCCACAGCCCGGAGAGGAACTCGTCGATCTCTTCTCGCGACAGCTCCTGGCTGGGACCGATCGGCGCGGCCGGGGCCCATCCGTACGGCTGGTACACGGGTGCGCCGAGACGGTGCGACAGCCGGGCGGCGGCCTGCCGCAGAGCGCGGTCGACGTCCTCCAGGTGCTCTGCCGCCGCTCGCTGGGCCGGAATCCCGGCGACCAGTGCCGCCACGGGCCGGATTCCGTCGGCGCAGATCGGAACGGCGATCTCGGTGATCTCGTCGTTCGACGAAGTGGCTGCCGCTTCTCTCCGCACGGTGCGTAGCTCGGGATCGTCGCTCTCGCCGCCGGCGGCGATGACCCGTGCATCGGGTGAGGAGTGAGTCCGCAGTGCTCCGAGTCGAAACACCGCGCGAACGGCGCGTTCCGGTTGAGATTCTGCGATCACGACGGTCCCGCCCGGTTCGGGCCACACCAACGCAACCGACTCGTCGAAGTCGTGTTCTTCCCGGAAGGCGGTCAGGAGAGTCTCCAGTTCCCGGGGTCGGCCGGGAACCACATTCCACACCGCCGGCCCGGAACGGTGGCGCCCGTCCTCCGACACGACGTACCCGCGGTCCTTGAGAGTGTTCAGCAGGGCGTAGAAGCCGGACCGGGAACTGTGGATCTGGTCGAGCAGTTCAGTCGTCGTCATCCCGCCAGGTGCCCCGGCGAGCAGTTCCAGGAGGTCGAGAGTCCGCTCCGCAGCAGGAACGGCGGGTTGAGCGCGATCCACCAGCACCACGTTAGCACCGCAGTGTCCAGCATGTTGGACACTTGTCCGCCATATTGGACTCAGGCCGGACGGAGTGTGCTGGCTACGCTTTCTCGGTCATGTTCTACGCCCAGGAGACGACGACCACCACCCTGGCGCCACCCGATCCGGAGAGGCCTCTCACCGACTTCCTCGTCGACCTCCTCGATCTCGAAGAGGGGAGCCTCACCGCCGGCTTGATCGGCCAGATCATCGAACCGGTCCTGCAGATCCTGTTCATCGTGGTCATCGCCTGGCTGGCGTCGCGCTTCCTGCGCAGTGTCGTGCGGCGACTGACGAGGCGGCTCAAGGAACGGAGCCCCGGGATCGACATCCGCCTCGGCGAGGGCGACACGACCGTCTCGACCCGGCGGTCCCAGCGTCTCGACGCGCTGAGCACGGTGATCAGCAGTGCGGTGAGCTTCATCGTGTGGTCGATCGCGGTGCTCATGATCCTCGGCACGACGTTCGGCTTGGACATCGCCCCCCTGCTCGCCGGGGCCGGAATCGTCGGCGTCGCCATCGGGTTCGGGGCCCAGGACCTCGTCAAGGACGTGATCTCGGGGATGTTCCTTCTCGCCGAGGACCAGTACGGTGTCGGCGACGTCGTAGATCTGGGAGAGGCGTCCGGGGTGGTCGAGGGAATCAGTCTCCGCACCACCCGGATCCGCGACGTCACCGGCACGCTGTGGCACATCCCCAACGGGGAGATCAAGAGGGTCGGGAACATGAGCCAGGAGTGGTCTCGGGTCCTCCTCGACATCGCCGTCGCCTACGGATCCGACGTCGACCTCGCCGCCGAGGTGATCAAGCGGTCGGCCGACGAGATGGCTGCCGAAGAGGACTGGAAGACGCTGTTCTTGGCGCCGCCGGAGATCTGGGGTGTGGAGTCACTCGGTGCCGACGGCGTAACGCTACGCCTCGTCATCAAGACCCGCCCCGGCGAGCATTGGGCGATCGCTCGGGAACTGCGGAGGCGGATCAAGCTGGCCTTGCAGGAAGCCTCGATCGAGATCCCGTTCCCTCAGCGTGTCGTGTGGATCCGGCGGGACAACGACTACTCGCCCTCCGCCCCTCGCCGACGTGACCCCGCGGCACCGTCTGCGGCCACCGGCCAGGCCGCCGCAGAAGAGGGAGCGTCTGCGACCGCCGACGAGACCTCTTGAGACCTCGGATCAGGAGGCGTGGCGCATCTCCCGCCGGAACTTCTTCCAGTCCGACTTCTCGATCGACCACAAGAGGTCGGTGGCTATCTGGCCCAGACCGAGAAGCCACAGGGCGACGCGGCTCCATCGAGGGAGGCGGGCCGCCCGCGCCGCGGGGAGGAGGGCGAACGGGACGAGCTTCGTGACGATCGCCCCGGCGGCATGCATCCACGCCCGATGCGCGGCGGGCGTGAGCAGATAGGTCGTGTAGTCGACCTTCACACCGGGCTGTGGTCGGGTGATCGAGCCGATGTACCAGTCGGTGAACTCGATGCCCACGGCGCGCCCGACGGCGACGTGACCCAAGGTGTGGGTGCTGCCGAGGAGGGCGCCGGTGCCGGCCCAGAACAGGAGCCACTTCCAAGGCCGTCGCGCCCGTGCCGACCACGCGATCAGGGCGATTCCCGACACGGCGACGGCGCTCGCCGCGACGAGCCCAGGCCGGAAGGGCACGGTGAACAGCGCCCAGTTGCGGAACGCCCGCTGGTCGACGGAGGCAATCCGCGGCCCCAGCCGGGACGCCAGGTCGGGACGTCGCTTCACTTCTTCGACAGCCTTCCAGAACCCGGTGCCGGACAGGCCCTCGCCCCGGTCCATGGCCGCTTCGGCCCGGTCGAGCACGGCGATGATCTCCGCTTCCGTCATCGGCTCCGAGAATAGGGACATCGGGTCACGGCGATTACTCTGGCTGGGCGCATCCGTGCGTCCCGGCGCTCTGTCGGGCCGACAGAACACGGAGAGGTGGCCGAGTGGTCGAAGGCGCTCGCCTGCTAAGCGAGTAGGGGGTGATACAGCCTCCTCGAGGGTTCAAATCCCTCCCTCTCCGCTCCCTCGATGCCCCTCAGCGGTGACATCCGCTGGGGGTGCTGCTGAGGAGGAAAGCAGCACCCCCAGAGCGGTGTCTGCTCCTCGAGGAGGTCACAGGTTTCTTGCCTCGTGTTGCAGGAAGATCAACCCGCCGTTATGAGCGGGTTGCAATCTCCTAGGGAAGAAGCTGTGTTGCCGTCTCGGCCTGAGGCTGATATTCGGTGAAGAGCCGCTGGAGGTCGCGCAGTGCGGCCCCAACGTCCGTCGCCGCATCGTCGTGGAGGGCTTCTGTCACCACCAGCACCCGTTTCGAACTCGGGCCCGTTGCGCTCTCGGCGCTCTGTCGCCAGCACCACCTCCGGGCATGGACGCGGGATCCGTCGTCGGTGAAAACCACCTCTCCGGGTTCGGGATGGGTCGTTTCGGACGAGCCGAGGTCGGAGAAGGGTTCCGTGCCTTCGGCGTAGCGGACGGTCAGCCGGCCTTCGATGCCGTCGAGATCGAACACCGCCACCGGGACGGCGTGACGGATCGACACGAGATTGCCGATGTCGACGAGAGTGCTGATCGAGGGGATGTCGCCTTGTTTCGTCAGTCGACGGAGCAAAGCCTCGGCCGCGTTGCGGTACTGGGTCGGCTTGGCGCCGAAGCGGCTGAAGGTGCGCCTCCAGGCGGTTATCGATGGGAGATCGGCCAGGGCGACGCCGTCGAGTTGCTGTAGGGTCGCCGCCTGCTGCCCGGCGAAGCGATCGGCCAGAGGCGGCGGCGCCGGCCCGTTGTCGACCCCCTCGGCGAGCAGCACGCCCGCTCGGATCGTCGGGAAGTCGGCCAGGATCTGGGAATGGTATTCGAACATCAGACGGCGACGCTATCGCTCCGGCTCGAGCAGTGTCACTGATACGTGTGTCTGACACGTGTCCATGCCCCGTCGGTGGCGACGACCGCGACGATCGCCACCGAGCGGAGCATCACGAACATCAGCGCGACGGTGGCCACGATCACGGCCGGTGAGGGGAGGAGGCTCGCGGCCAGGAGTCCGAGGGCGGCAGCGACGCCGACGAGAGAGTGGGTCCACATGACCCGTCGCCGGGTGACCCGGGTCTCGCGCCGTTCGGCGAGGTACTTCAGGGTGCGGACGGAGGCGGATGTGGTGATGATCGTCGGAGAGCTCACGGCGCCGGGAAGATCGGCCCCCATCTCGGTCAGGACCCACAACCGGGGGGCGAGGCACTCGATCTGGTAGCGGCCCCATCGCCAGCCGTTGGCGGTCGGCATCCATTTCGACCGTGTCCTCGGCATCGTCTGCTCCGTGGGCGTTGCCGTCTCGGTCCAGGCTATCCGAACGGCGGGCCCAGTGCCCGGGTCTGGGGCCATGGGGGTATCTGCTACCATGCTGGGGTCGGGTCATGACCTCGTCGCCGCGGAGCGTCCGCGGAGAGACCCTCAGGAGATCATCACCGACGACTCCCGTTCACAACCGAAGAACGACTGCGCCCGTAGCTCAATTGGATAGAGCGTCTGACTACGGATCAGAAGGTTAGGGGTTCGAGTCCTCTCGGGCGCGCAGACCGCTCTCTGTGAAGATTCTTCTCGGGAAGAGCTGTAAAGATCTTCACAGAGGTTCGAATCGGGCCGTGAAGTGGCGCAGCCACGGCGCCTGATACGTCATCCGCAGACCCTTCAGTTCTCCTGCTCGCTGCGCCACCCGGGCGATCACCTCACCCACGTAGTCGATGTGACTCTGCGTGTACGAGCGGCGGGGGATGGCGAGCCTCACGAGCTCCATCGGTGCCGGTGTCTCCGAACCGTCCGGTTGGGGCACCCCGAACATCACAGAGCCGATCTCGACGCCCCGCACTCCTCCCTCCACGTAGAGCGCACACGCCAGGGCCTGAGCCGGGTATTCGGAAGGCGGGATGTGGGGAAGCAGCCTGGCCGCATCGAGATAGACGGCATGTCCGCCCGGCGGTCGCACGATCGGCATCCCCGCCTTCTCTGCCAGGTCGGCCAGATAAGCTACGGAGCGGATTCGGTAGCGCAGGTAGTTCTCGTCGAGGGCCTCCCACAATCCTTGCGCCACCGCCTCGAGGTCATAGCCCGCCATCCCGCCATAGGTGGGGAAACCTTCGGTCAGGATCAGCAGATTCCGGCACTGCGCAGCGAGGGCGGAATCCGACAACGCCAGGAACCCACCGATGTTCGCCATGCCGTCCTTCTTGGCGGACATCGTCGCTCCGTCCGCCAGCGACATCATCTCCCGGGCGATGTCGAGCGCAGAGCGTCCGGCTTGTCCCGGCTCCCGCTGTTTGATGAACCACGCGTTCTCGGCGAACCGACAGGCATCGATGATCAGACGCAGGCCGTGGCGGTCGCACAGTTCCCTGACCTGGCGCAGGTTGGCCAGCGACACGGGCTGACCACCGCCGGAGTTGTTGGTGACGGTCACCATCACCATCGGGATGCGCTCGGGTCCGACCTCGACGATCGTCTTCTCGAGCGCCTCGACGTCGAGGTTGCCCTTGAAAGGGTGCTCCGAGGCCGGATCACGGCCCTCGGCGATCACCAGGTCTCTCGCTTCCGCTCCCTGGTACTCGATGTTCGCTCTCGTCGTGTCGAAGTGGGTGTTGGAGGGGACCACATCACCCTCCCCGACTGTCGCGGCGAACAAGATCCTCTCGGCCGCGCGCCCTTGATGGGTCGGTATCACCTCCGGAAACCCGAAGATCGACTCGATCGCGTCCCGGAACCGGTCGTATGACCGGCTTCCCGCATAGGACTCGTCGCCCTGCATCATCCCCGCCCATTGCCGGGTGGAGAGAGCCCCGGTGCCGGAGTCGGTGAGCAGGTCGATTATGACCTCGTTCGCGGGGAGTGAGAACAGGTTGTAGCCAGCCTCGGCGAGCGCCTGCTCCCGCTCGGGGCGAGACGGCATGTCGATCGGCTCGATCGTGTGGACGCGGAAGGGCTCGATGATGGTGTGGAAGCCCTCGTCGGGGGGAAGGGTCGATCTCGTCACAGTCGGAGGAAACCCGGCCCGGGTGGTGCGCCACCAGGGCCGAAAGTCCCGCCACGAATGGGCGAACGGCCCTCGCCTTGGATGAGGGAGATAGAAATTAGGGCTAAGGTCTGGGCGTCGACCGAAGGGTGGCTAGGGTTCCGGCCGGTTGAACCGGCGTCTGGTCCGAGCGCCACAGAAGGCCGCAGGGCGGCTCGCACCTCATCGGACAAAAGCCTCGAGGGGATAGGTCGGCACGGTGAAACGCGTGCCGATCAGGAGGCAGACGATGATGAAACCCAGATCCGACCGCCGAGCCCTCGCCCTGGCCCTCCTCGTGACCGTCCTCTGGAGCTCGTCGTGGATCCTCATCCGCTGGGGTCTCGACGACCACGGCCTGGAGCCGGTGGGTTTCGCCGGACTGCGATACGGGACCGCGGCTCTCGTCCTCGGTGGCTGGGTGATGTACCGCCCCAGAGCCCGGGCGGCTCTACGGATCATCACCTGGCGGGACGTGGGGCGCCTGTTCCTCCTGGGGATCGTCTTCTACACGCTGACACAAGGCGCTCAGTTCGTGGCCATCGACAACCAGCCGGCGGCCACGACCAGCCTCGTCCTGTCCCTGACACCGCTGATGGTGGCAGTGATCTCCCGCCGTCTCCTCGGTGAGCCACCCACCCCTCGCCAGATCGTCGGCAGCCTCGTCATCTTCGGGGGCGCGCTCGCCTATTTCAGTGGAGCCCTGGGGTTCACCGCGGTCGGGATGATCGCAGCGGCGGTCGCCTTGGGATCGAACTCCGGAGCGTCGATCCTCGGCCGCTGGGTCAACCGCGGTGGCCGACTGCCGGCCGAGGTCGTCACCCTGCTCAGCATGGGCATGGGCGCGGCACTGCTCGTAGTCGCGGGCTTCCTGGTGGAAGGCGTGCCGCATCTCGATTCGACCGGGTGGCTGATCGTCGCCTGGCTGGCGGTGGTCAACACCGCCCTGGCTTTCACGATGTGGAACTGGTCACTGCGTCATCTCTCGGCGACGGCCTCGGCAGCCATCAACAACACGATGCTGATCCAGATCGCGGTCCTGTCGTGGATGTTCCTCGGGGAGCGGCCGAGCCTCGTTCAGTGGGTCGGGATGGTGGCCGTCATCGCCGGTGTCGTACTGGCCACCGTGACGAACTCGTCGAGGACCGAGCCCCATCGAGTGTTTCGGGCATCCGTCGAAGGGAATAGCGCCCGTATGCGCGGAGACGAAGAGTGACGAAGACCCGCCCGTTCCCCACCGCCCCGGAAGAGCCGGAAATCCATCCCACCGACCAGAGTCTCGGAGACTTGGCCGGCCATCTCACGAGCGAAATTGGCGCTCTGTTCAGCGATCACGTGCAGCTCGCCCGGATGGAGATCACCGACGATCTCAAGCAGGCCGGCAAGGGCGCAGGGATGATGGGCGGTGCGGCTGCCGCCGGCTGGATCGCCGCCCTCCTCCTGTCCATGGCCGCAGCCTGGGGTCTGGCCGAGTTCGTCGCCACCTGGATCGCCTTCCTGATCGTCGGGGTCGTGTGGGCAATCGCGGCCGCGATCCTGGCGCTTCGGGGACGCAGGCAGCTTCGCGAGACCGACTTGCGCCCGGAGGCGACCATCGACGAGATCTCCCAGGACAGGGAATGGATCGGTGGTGGCCGGACCCGAGCCGCCGCGGAACGCGAAACTCGAGCCCCATACTGAAGGGCGTTGCCGCAAAGGCTCGCATATGGTCCAGTGGCGTGTCTCCGGGTGCGCTTCAGCGGCGGCGCACCCCCGACGGGGGCCGATTCTTCCACTCGGCGACCCGTTTGGAGGCACGCCATGGGGGGAAACAGGGAGTGGACAAGTGTGACTGGAGACCTATGCGAAAGCCAGGTTCAACGTGCCCCGACTCCGTAGAGTGGCCTTGGTGCCGAGTCTCGAACTGAGACCCGAACCGGCGAGTCCAGGGCGCGCCAGAGCGTTCGTCCGTCGACTGATGACGGACTGGGGGGTAGAGGCCGAGGTTGCCGACGACGCCGAATTGCTGGTCACCGAGTTGGTGACCAATGCGGTCGTCCACGCCCGCACTTCCATCCACGTCGAGGTACGCCGCTTCGAGGATCGGGTCGAGTTCGCCGTCTCCGACAACAGCAGCCGCCAGGTCCAACTCCGCATACCCAGTCCGGACGCCGTGACCGGAAGAGGCATCTACCTGCTCGATCGGCTCTCACCCGGCTGGGACGTGGTCCCGACTGCCGGAGGCAAGACCGTGCGCTTCAGTCTGGCCACCGAAGCCTCGACCAGTTGGCGGGTCGACGCCTGAGGATCGCTCAGCCCTCGCCCAGGTAGCCGTTCACGCCGGCCAGTTCCAGGACCCGTGCCACCCGCGGCTGCGGCTCGCGCACCGTGAGGGTTCTACCCAACTCTGCCAGTCGCTGCTTCGCTCCGATGAGGGCGCTGAGGGCGGTCGAGTCGATGAATGTCACGTGGGCGAGGTCGACGACCACCGCCTCCGATTCGGTCCGTGTCACGTCGGCGAGCGTGGTCCGCAGAGTGTCGACGTTCCCGTAGTCGATCTCTCCATGCGGAGAGATGACCGCGGTCGAGCCCACCGTGGTCACGTCGATGTCGAGGTACTGAGAAGTCACGAGTGGTGGGTCCTCGGTCGGGGATCAGGAGTTGCAACGAATGAGGAGAACCGCGGTGTCGTCGCGGTTCTCGGCCTCACCATATCGGTCCTTCAGGACCTGATCCAATGAGTCGAGCGCCTCGGAAGCATCGATGCTCGTCCAGCCTTCCACCAAGCGGAGCAGGTCGGCGTCGGTCAGTGCATCGGGCACCGGCACGTCGGTGACGCCATCCGTGTAGATCAGGAGGCTTCCCCCGTTGCCCAGTTCGACCTCGGTTTCGGTCAAGTCCACTGACTCGATCAGCCCGAGGACCGTTCCCGGCGCGCCCACGAACTCACAGCCGATCCCCGGCCTCTCGAGGATCGGCAGCGGGTGGCCTCCCACCGCGAACCGGAAACGGAAGCCCGAGGCGGCGGTCCGCTCCAGAACGCCGAATATGGCCGTGCAATAACTCTCGGTGGCGCGGGCCTGGGCCAGGAAGGCCTCGTGCACCCACTCGAGCACCTCGCGGGGGCCTCGACCGTGGCGGACGGCCGCACGCGCCGTGTAGCGGGCGATACCTGTCATCGCCGCCGCCCCGACGCCCTTGCCCGACACGTCGCCGACCATCACTCCCCACCGGTCTTCGCCCAGTTCGATCAGGTCGTAGAAGTCGCCTCCCACCTCCGACAGTTCCGACGCCGGCCAATACCGCGCGGCGATCTCCAGGCCGGGGATCGTCGGCAACGACGACGGGAGCAGGCTCCGCTGGAGCGTCATCGCGGTGCTGCGGTGTCGCTCGAAGGCGCGCCGGCTCTCGACCGCGGCACCCATGCGGCTGGCCAGGTCTTCGGCCAAGAGGACGTCATCGGAGGAGAACGGCTCATGCGAACGATCCCGAGCGAGGAGGATGGCGCCCACTCGGCCCGTGGCTCCTGGGAGCGGGACCGTCATCGCCGAGCCCAGCTCCAACTCGCGGCACAGCTCTCGGAGCAGGTCGTCGGCGATGTTCTCGGCGTACTCGTCGTCGATGAGAGTGTGGATCTCGGGTTTCCCGGACCGGATCACTTCTGCCATCCCGTGGGAGGCGGCCGGGTCGTAGGGATGGCGGAGGGCGACGGCTTCGGTCGCCTCCGTGAGGCTCGGGTCGCGGTGGGTACGTACCACGAGTGGGGGGCCGACGTCAGACATGGCCGTGATGACGCAACAATCGGCGAGTGTTTCGGCAGCCAGGCGGGCCATCCTGCCCAGCTGTGCCTCCAGTGAGCCGGGCTGGTTGATGATGTCGGCCAGCATGCCGATCAGTTCCGACC
>Ga0079224_100002664_pt1 | contig 21915 bp, 22 predicted proteins | sample Stecom2015_FD_80414 | JGI IMG/M metagenome (GOLD analysis project Ga0079224, IMG submission 80414) | Agricultural soil microbial communities from Utah to study Nitrogen management - Steer compost 2015 | ecosystem: Environmental > Terrestrial > Soil > Agricultural land | place: USA: Utah...
CTCGAACCGCGTGATCCTCGCGGGGCTGCGCGCCGAATTCCCCGACGACGCGATCCTCTCCGAGGAGTCGCGTGATGACGGTCTGCGGCTCGACGCGCACCGCGTCTGGATCGTCGACCCGCTGGACGGGACGCGGGAGTTCCTGGCCCAGAACGGCGAATTCTCCGTCATGATCGGCCTCGCGGTACACGGCCGCCCCGTCGTCGGCGTCGTCTACCGGCCGGACGGCGACGTGCTCTACAGCGCCGCGCACGGCGCAGGCGCGTGGCGCGACGAGGCGGGGACCCGGTCCCGCCTGCTCCGCACCGGCCCGCCGGGCTCCGGGCTGAGACTCGTCGGGTCGCGCTCCCACCCCGATCCGCTCCTCACCCGTATGCAGGAGGCGCTGGGCATCAGCGACGTGCGCCCATCCGGATCGGTCGGGATCAAATGCGCCCTGATCGCGGAATCCCGTTGTGACCTCTACATTCACCCGGTCCCGTACCTGAAGGAGTGGGACACCTGTGCACCGGAGATCCTGCTCCGCGAGGCCGGCGGAGAGGTGACCGACTGCCTCGGCGAGCCGCTCCTCTACAACAAGGCCGATCCTGTCCAGCCGCACGGGATCTTCGCGGCCGCGCCCGGCGTCCACGGCAGGGCGCTGGAGCGGATCCGGGCCCTCTACACGGCGGCGGGGGCTGGTGAGCGGGCCGAGCGATGAGCGGCCAGGCCTGGTTCACACTCGGCGTCATCGCGGTGATGATCGCCGCGCTCGCCCGCGACCGCGTCGCCCCGGCCCTCGCGCTCCTCGCCGCGAACCTGACGCTCCTCCTCGGCGGCGTCATCACGACCGAGGAGGCGCTCGCCGGATTCTCGAACCCCGCGCCGCTCACGGTCGCGGCGCTCTTCGTCGTCGCACGCGCCGTCGAGAAGACGGGCGCGCTCGAGCCGATCCTGCGAGGCACCCTCGGGCACCGGCCCGGCCGGCGCCTCGCGCTCCTGCGCTTCCTCGCGCCGGTCGCGGGCGCATCGGCCTTCCTCAACAACACGCCGATCGTGGCCATGCTCGCGCCCCAGGTCGCCGACTGGGCGAACAAGCGCGGTGCGTCCGTCTCGTCGTATCTGATGCCGCTCTCCTTCGCCACGATCCTCGGAGGCACCGTCACGCTGATCGGGACGTCGACGAACCTGGTCGTCTCCGGGCTGATGGTCGACGCGGGCATGGCGCCGATCGGGATGTTCGAGATCACACGGATCGGCCTCCCGGTCATGGCGCTGGGGCTGGGCGTCATCGTGCTCCTCTCGCCCATCGTGCTCCCGAACCGCCGAGGCGCACGCCGCCAGTTCGAGGAGGAACTCAGGGAATACGTGTTCACCTCCCGCGTGGTCGCCGGCGGCCCGCTCGACGGGAAGTCGGTCGAGGAGGGCGGGCTGCGCAACCTCGAGGGTCTGTTCCTCGTGGAGATCGAGCGGGATGGGCAGGTCCTCGCGCCGGCCGCGCCGACGACTCTGCTCCGCGGCGGCGACCGGCTCCTCTTCACCGGGCGAGTCGACATGGCGCGCGACGTGCAGGGGATGCGCGGCCTCGTCTCGACCGAACACAACCACGCCCTCGACTTCAACAGCGGAGACCACACGTTCTTCGAGGCCGTGGTGAGCGGCGCCTCCGCGCTCGTCGGCAAGACGTTGAAGGAGGTCGAGTTCCGCAGTCGATACCAGGCCGCGGTCCTGGCCATTCACCGGGCCGGGCAGCGGATCCACGCCAAGTTGGGCGAGGTCCCGCTCCGGGAGGGCGACACGCTCCTCCTGGTCTCGGACCGGGACTTCGGCCGACGGTGGCGTGATCGGAGCGACTTCCTCCTGGTCTCGCACCTCGGCGGCACGCCGGCGCCCAGGGGCGGCGGCAAGTCGATCTTCGTCGGCGCCGTCATGCTCGCGATCGTCGTGGTCGCCGGCGCGGGGCTCCTGCCGATCCTGCACGCCGCGCTGATCGGCGCGCTCCTCCTCGTCGCGGCGAACATCCTGACGCCGGGCGAGGCGAGGAGCGCGGTCGACCTGGACGTGCTGATCGTCATCGCCGCGGCGTTCGGCGTCGGGACCGCCATCGAGCGCTCGGGGCTGGCCGACCTGATCGCGGCCTACATCGTCGGCGGATTCGAGGCGTGGGGGCCGGGCGGCGTCCTCTTCGCGATCGCGCTCGCGACGATCATCCTGACGGAAGTGATCACGAACAACGCCACCGCGGTCCTGATCTTCCCGATCGGGCTCGCGGCCGCGGGCGACATGGGGCTCGACCCGCGGCCGTTCGCGTTCGCGATCACGGTCGCGGCCTCGTTGTCGTTCCTGACTCCGATCGGATACCAGACGAACACGATGGTCTACGGGCCCGGTGGATACCGATTCGGCGACTACTTCAGGCTCGGCGCGCCGCTCACGCTCATCGCCATCGCCGCGATCGTGATCCTGATCCCGGTGTTCTGGCCGCTCCGGCCCCAATGAGGAAGGTCCCGAACATGGACGCAACGACGTACCGCCGCAGTCATCTGGAACAGCTCGAGTCCGAGGCGATCTATGTGCTCCGGGAGGTCGCGGCCCAATTCGAGCGGCCCGTCCTCCTCTTCTCGGGCGGCAAGGATTCGATCACGCTCGTCCGGCTCGCACAGAAGGCGTTCTGGCCCGGGCGCTTCCCCTTCCCGCTCGTCCACATCGACACCGGCCACAACTTCGACGAGGCGCTGGAGTACCGGGACTGGTTGGCCCGGGTCACGGGCGCCGAGCTGATCGTCCGCCGAGTGCAGGACTCGATCGACCAGGGTCGGGTGGTCGAGGAGACCGGACCCGATGCGAGCCGGAACGTCCTCCAGATCGTGACGCTCCTGGACGCGCTCAACGAGCTCCGGGTCGATTGCGCGATCGGCGGCGCGAGGCGGGACGAGGAGAAGGCGAGGGCGAAGGAGCGCTTCTTCTCGCACCGCGACCGGTTCGGCCAGTGGGACCCGAAGAACCAGCGGCCCGAGCTGTGGAACCTCTACAACGGGAACCGGGCGCCGGGCGAACACTTCCGGGTTTTCCCGCTGAGCAACTGGACGGAGCTCGACGTGTGGCAGTACATCGCGCGGGAGCGCCTGCCGCTGCCGTCGCTCTACTTCGCGCACCGGCGCCGGGTCTTCCGCCGGGGCGATACGCTCCTGGCCGAGAGTCCGTACGTGCCGCTCCTGCCGGGCGAGGAGGTCGTGGAAAGGACGGTGCGGTTCCGGACCGTCGGCGACGCGACGTGTACCGGCGCGATCGAGTCGACGGCGGAGACGGTCGAGGAGATCATCCGTGAGGTCGCGGAGCTGCGCATCACCGAGCGGGGCGGAAGGGCGGACGACCAGCGTAGCGAGGCCGCGATGGAGGACCGCAAGCGACGGGGGTACTTCTGATGGCGACTGTGGTGGAGCGAGGCGAGTCTAGGCCGTTCGGCGTCCGTTTCCTGGAGGCGGTCTCGTCGGAGGCGGTGCCCGCCGGAGTGAGGATGCCGACCCCCGAGGTCGCCGCGGAGGACCCGTACCGGGGGATGGATATCCTGCGGTTCACGACGGCCGGTAGCGTCGATGACGGCAAGAGCACCCTGATCGGGCGGCTCCTTTACGAGACGAAGTCGATCTTCCAGGACCAGCTCGAGCAGATCGAGCGCGCGAGCCGGCGCACCGGCGAGGACGGGCTGAACCTCGCGCTGCTGACCGACGGCCTCCGCGCCGAGCGCGAGCAGAAGATCACGATCGACGTCGCCTACCGCTACTTCGCCACGCCGAGGCGCAAGTTCATCATCGCGGACACACCGGGCCACATCCAGTACACGCGGAACATGGTCACCGGCGCGTCCACCGCCGAGCTCGCGATCGTTCTGGTGGACGCGCGCAAGGGCGTCGTCACCCAGTCGAAGCGGCACGGCTTCATCGCCTCGCTCCTCGGGATCCCTCACCTCGTGATCGCGGTCAACAAGATGGACCTCGTCGGCTACGACGAGGCGATCTTCCGCGAGATCATGGAGGAGTACAGGGATTTCGCTCGGAAACTCGAGATCCAGGGCCTGGTCTTCATCCCGATCAGCGCGCTCCACGGCGACAACCTCGTCCGGCACAGCGAGCGCATGCCGTGGTACGAGGGGACCACGCTGCTGCACCACCTCGAGACGGTCAACGTCGGGGCCACGAAGAACATGGTGGACTTCCGCTTCCCGGTGCAGTACGTGATCCGGCCGCACCAGGATTTCCGCGGCTTCGCGGGGCGCATCGCGTCCGGTACGCTCTCCCCCGGCGAGGAGATCATCGCGCTCCCGTCCGGGCAGCGGAGCCGCGTGCGCTCGATCCAGACCGCGGACGGCGAAGTCGCCGAGGCCGCCGCCGGCGATTCGGTCGTCATCACGATCGAGGACGAGATCGACATCAGCCGCGGCGAGATGATCGTTCGCCGCCAGAACCTCCCGCATATCGGGACCCGCTTCGACGCGACGCTCTGCTGGCTCGCCGAGGCGCCGCTCGATCCGACGACGGCCTACACCCTCATGCACACGACGAGACAGGTCCGCGTGTTCGTCGATCGAATCGTCTACAGGATCGATGTCGATACGCTGCACCGGGAGGGTGCGGCCGAGCTCGGACTCAATGACATCGGACGCGTCGAGATCACCACGGCCGAGCCCATCTTCTACGATGCCTACCGCGTCAACCGGGAGACCGGCGGCTTCATCCTGATCGATCCGCACACGAACGTCACCGTCGCGGCCGGGATGATCCGAGGCCCGATCCAGACCGCGGATGAAGTCTTCCGTGGACCCGGCGGGCCCGCGCCGGCCACCTCGCCCAACGTCGTCTGGGAGGACTGGAACATCCCGCGCGACGAGCGCGAGACGGCGAACGGCCACCGGGCCGCGGTCCTCTGGTTCACAGGGCTGTCCGGGGCGGGGAAGTCGACCATCGCCCGCGCCCTGGAACGCCGCCTCTTCGACGAGGGCCGGCGCACCGCGCTCCTCGATGGGGACCAGCTCCGCCACGGCCTCTGCTCGGATCTCGGGTTCGGGCTGGAGGACCGCGCCGAGAACATCCGGCGGGCCGGCGAGGTCGCTCGCCTCTTCTTCGAGCACGGCGCGATCGTCCTCTGCGCATTCGTCTCGCCGCTGCGCGAGGACCGTGACCGGATCCGCGCGCTGCTGCCGCCGGGACGATTCTTCGAGATCTTCGTCGACTGCCCCCTCGACGAGTTGCGGAGGAGGGACCCGAAGGGGCTCTACCGGAAGGCCGAACGCGGCGAGATCCGGGACTTCACCGGGATCTCCTCGCCGTACGAGCCTCCGTCGGACCCGGAGCTCGTGGTGCAGACTGGAACGGAAAGCGTCGACGAGATCGTGTCCCGTATCCACCGGCTCCTGGTCCGCGCCGGCATCATCGACGGCTGAGTGGGGCGCGGGCGCCCACCGGCGCGCGGCCCGGAACGCCATGTCGCCGCCCCGCATCTCGGTCGAGCATCGTCCGCATGTCGGGGCACCACGACCTCGGGCGGAGGGGCGAGGCGCTCGCGGCGCGCTACCTGCAGAGCCGGGGGTGGGCGATCCTCGCGCGCAACTTTCGATGGGGGCGCCGGGAGATCGACCTGGTCGCCCGTCGGCGCGGGCTGGTCGCCTTCATCGAGGTGAAAACCCGCGCCGGCTCGGGGTTTGGCCACCCCCTGGAGGCGATCACCCGCGCCAAGCGCGCGGAGATCGCGTTCGTCGCCCGGAGCTGGGTCGCGAGGCACGGGCGCCCCGGCGACCGATACCGCTTCGACGCCATCGCGATCCACTGGGCCGAAGGCGAGCCGCCGGTGATCGAACACATTCCGGACGCGTGGCGGCTCTGAGCCGTGGGCGCCACGCGGGCTAGTGCGCGCGGAGCAGTTCTCCGACGCGCACCATCCCGCGCCCGCGGTCGATCAGGGTCGTGGCGAGCCGGTCGAGCACATCGTCCGGCACGGCTTCCGGATCGCGCCGGTAGCGTCGGAGCTGATCCGCCGAGATCCCGAGGGCCAGGGCGAGCTCGTGTTCCGTGCCGAGGAAGAGGTCGCTCGCTCGCTTGAAATCCAGTCCAGCCATGTGTCGCCCTCCCGATCGAACGTCTACGGCGACCGGTTGACCCGGCCCGCGGTTTCCGTTAGGTTTCGTTGCGCCCCAGGCCCGAAGGACGCGAGCTCACGAACCGCGTCAGGACCCCGCAGGTAGCAGCGCTAAGTGCGGCGGACGTCGCTTCGGCCAGCCTGGGGCGTCTTTTGTGCCCACCGAGTCCGTCCGGCCCCGAATCATCAACGTCGAGGCATCGGCTTGCCAGCCGCGTCCTTCCGGGGTATGCTGGCCCACAGGGTCGGCCCCCGAGGCCGCAGGCGTCGGGTCCCTCGAGTGGGTAGGGCTGCCCGCTGTGGACGCCGTACGGGCCGGGTCGAAGGATCCGACCGCCGGACGGCGGGGTCCGGCCCGGCGATCCGTTGAACCCTACGACGGCAGTATGACGCGCTACGCTCTCGCCCGCCAGTACCGGCCTCGCCGTTTCGGCGAGATCGCCATGCAGGAGCACGTCTCTGAGACGCTCAAGACCGCGATCGCGCGGGGCAGGGTCGCGCATGCGTACCTCTTCTGCGGGCCTCGCGGTGTGGGCAAGACGACGGCGGCACGCGTGCTCGCCATGGCGCTGAATTGTCCGAACCGGTCCGAGGACGGCGAGCCGTGTGGCGTATGCGAGTCGTGCGATCGGATCTGGTCCGGCCGAACCTCGCTCGATGTGGTCGAGATCGACGCCGCGTCGAACCGTGGCGTCGACGACGCACGCAATCTGCGCGAGCGGGCGATGTACGCGCCGACGGAGGAGGGGCGCCACAAGGTCTACATCATCGATGAGGCCCACATGCTCACCCGCGAGGCGTGGAACGCGCTCCTCAAGATCCTCGAGGAGCCGCCGCCGCGGGTGATCTTCGTCTTCGCCACGACGGAACCGCAGCGGATCCAGCAGGCCGCGCCTCCGATCCTGAGCCGTTGTCAGCGTTTCGATTTCCGGCGCATGAGCGTCGGCGGGATCGTGGAACGGCTCCGGCAGGTCCTGGACGCCGAAGGGATCGACATCGGCGAGGACGCCCTCCTCCCCCTCGCACGACGGGCCGAGGGCGGGATGAGGGACGCCCTCTCGCTCCTGGACCAGGTCCTCTCCTTCGCCGCCGACCGCCGCGTCGGCCCGGAGGACGTCCGCCAGGTCCTCGGGCTCGTGGGCGAGGAGCTTTACCTCGAACTCTTCGAGATCATCGCCGAGAAGCGGGCCGGAGATGTGTTCGGCTTCGTCCAGCGTCTCCTCGATGAGGGATACGACCTGACCGAGTTCCATCGGGGGCTCGCCGACGCGGTCCGCACCCTGCTGATCCTCAGGCTCGACGGGGCAGCCGGCGCGGAGGTGAGGGAAGACCTGCGCGAGGCGTACGAGCGCCTTGCCGCCAGCTTCGCCCCGGGTGACCTCATCAGGATGCTGGCCCAGGTCGCCGAACTCGACGCCGATGGTCGGTTCCGCAAGTCCGCGAGCCCGAGGATCCTGCTCGAGACGCTCCTCCTTCGTTTCGCGTACCTCGACCGGACCGTGGAGTTGGAGGCATTGATCCGCGCCGCCGCCGGGGCCCCGGACCCCACGGGCCCCGAGTCGACGGCGCCCGACGGCTCGCCCCGGGGGATCACGGCGCCTCCGCCTCGACCGAGCCAACGCGAATCGACGCCTGCGGCGCCGGTTCGGGACGCGCTCGGGTCGCCACGCAGCGGCGAGCCCGGCCGGCCCGGGCCCGCGTCCGGGTCCGAACGGGGGCGTGTGGTCGGAGCCGCGTCCGCCGATGCCTCCGACCGAACCGGAGTGCTGAGCGCCGGAGCGGGGGACCGCTCCGTAGCGGCGGCGTTCCGGGTGATGATCGACGAGGGCGACGGCGTGCCCCCCGGGCTCGGCGTCTTCCTGAAGGCGGCCGGCGTCATTCCGGCCGGCGACGACGTGCTCGTCCTGGAACTGCCTCCCGGCCCCGGGTTCGAGCGCTTGACCGGCGACCCCGGTGCCAGACGCTCTCTGGAAAGCGCACTCGCCCGCCGTCTCGGTCGCGAGATCGAGCTCGAAGTCCGGCCCCAGGGCGGAGATGGCGGCCCCGTCGAGCCACCGCCCCGGCTCACGCCCGAGCAGGTCCGGGCGGACCGGCTCCGACGGCTGGCACAGGAGGAACCCGTCCTCGGACGGGCGGTAGAAGAGTGGGACCTGGAATTGCTCGATTGAACCAGCGCGGATCGGCCGTCTCCGGCTCGCTCGGCTTGCGGGCTCCGCGGCGCCGCGCCTATCTTGTGCCTTCTCTGTAAAGGTCGGCGTCCATGACGAGTTTTCAGCAGATTCTGCAGATGGGCCAGCAGGTGCAAGCCCATCTGAGCAAGCTCCAGACGGAGCTCGCGAACAAGACGGTCTCCTGCTCGAGCGGCGGCGGGATGGTCACGGTCACGGCCGATGGCCGGGGTCGCATCCGCCAGGTCCGGATCGATCCGGCCGTCGTGGATCCGGGCGACGTCGAGATGCTCGAAGACCTGGTGCTCGCCGCGATCTCCGAGGCCCAGCAGCGGGCCGAGAGCCTGTATGAGGAGGAGTTCAAGAAGGTGGCGGGCGGGCTTCAGCTTCCGTTTCAGATGCCGAACTTTCCCTGATGGCGGCGATCGAGGAACTCGCTGAAGAATTCGCCCGCCTGCCCGGGATCGGACGCAAGACCGCGCTCCGGCTCACGTACCACCTGCTGAAGCGGCCGCCGGAGGAGATCCTCCGCCTGGCCCGCGCGCTGGAGGGCGTGGCCGAGCGGGTGAAAGCGTGCTCGTGCTGCGGGAACCTGACGGAGGCGGATCCGTGCGGGTACTGCAGCAGTCCCCGGCGGGACCGGAGCGTGATCTGTGTGGTCGAGGAGGCCTCGGACATCCCCGCCATCGAGCGTGCCGGCGAGTTCCGCGGGCTGTATCACGTCCTCGGCGGACGCCTCTCGCCGTTGGAGGGGATCGGGCCGGACGAACTCAACATCGCCAGCCTCCTCGCGAGACTCGAGGGGGAGACCGAGGTCCGGGAGGTCATCCTCGCCACGAATCCGAGCGTGGAGGGCGAGGCGACCGCGCTCTACATCCAGAAGCTGGTTCCGGGAGGGATACGCGTGACCCGTCTGGCGCGTGGCCTCCCGGTCGGCGGGGACCTCGAATACGCGGATGGCGTCACGATCGCCGAAGCCCTGGCGGGCCGGCGGGAACTCTGATCGAGCGGAGTCGGAATGACGGTAAGGCGGCGGAGCCAGCGCGCGGAGGGGCGACGGCTCTTCAAGACGGTGGGAGTGGTCACACTGGCATTGGCGCTGATCGCAGCGCTTGGCGCCCTGCTGGTGCGCGACCAGATCTCCCGCCACCGTCGCGATCTCTTCAGCCCTCACCCGATGCGGCGCCTGGCGGCGCTCGGGTACCTTTCCGGCCATGAGGCCAGCGTGGATGCGGTCCGTCTGCTCCGAGACTACATCGCGTGGGAAACGCGGCCGCTGTTCCGGAGACGGGCCTCCCAGATCCTGACGAGGATGGAGCGGCGCCTGGCCGCGGATGTCGCCACGAGCGCGGAGGTCGCGGGATGAGTCGCCCCGATGGGATGCTCCTCCTCGAGCCGCAGGATCTCCAGAACCTCGACCAGGTGCTGCGCTCGTTCATCGCGGAGACGAACGCGCGTTGCGCCTTGCTCATGGACCGGGCCGGCCGGCTCCTCACCCTCGCCGGCGAGAGCGGCGGCCTCGATGCGATCGCCTTCGCCTCGCTCGCCGCAGCCGACTACGCGGCGAGCGACCAGCTCGCCCGGGTCCTCGGCGAGGACGAGTGCGCTTCGCTCTACCACCAGGGCGAAAACCGATCGATGTTCCTGACCGACATCGCCGGGATCGCCGTCCTCGCCGCCGTCTTCGACGACCGTACGACCCTGGGCCTGATCCGGCTGAAGACCCGGGCCGTCGCGCCCGAATTCGCCGCGCTGATCCAGGATGCAGCGGAGCGGAAACCCCGGACGGAGGGGATCCTCGAGGGTGGTTGGGCGGCCGCCGCCGCAGATGAGATCGATCGTCTATTCGGGGAGTGAGGGAGGGGGCGGCCGATGTCGATGATCAATTATGCGAGCCGGGAGATCAACTGCAAGATCGTCTACTACGGTCCGGGTCTGTGTGGCAAGACCACGAACCTCGAGTACATCTACAACAAGGTCAACCCGGAGACCCGGGGCAAGCTGATCTCGCTGGCGACGGAAGCGGAGCGCACGCTCTTCTTCGACTTCCTTCCCGTCGACCTGGGCAACATTCGCGGCTTCAAGACGCGATTCCATCTCTATACGGTCCCGGGCCAGGTATACTACAACGCGAGCCGGCGGCTCATCCTGAAGGGCGTGGACGGCGTCGTCTTCGTCGCCGACTCGAAGGCGGATCGCATGGACGCGAACATCGCTTCGTTGCAGAACCTCTATGAGAACCTGGTGGAGTACGGGTACGATCCGGAGCGGATTCCGGCGGTCATTCAGTACAACAAGCGAGACCTCCCGGACGCCGTGCCGGTCGAGGAGATGCGGGCACAGCTGAACCCGGCGGGGCTCCAGGATTTCGAAGCGGTCGCCGTCCAGGGCACCGGGGTCTTCGACACACTGAAGGCGGTGAGCAAACTCGTTATCCAGGCCCTGGGCTGATCAGCATGGCGGGGTTCGATCGGAGCACCTTGCCGAACGTGATCACGGTGGGCCGTGTCGTCCTGGCCCCCATCGTCATGTTCCTGGTGTTCGTTCCGACGTTCCGCGCGCGGCTCATCGCCTTCGTGCTTTTCGTCATCGCGGCGCTCTCCGACCTCTGGGATGGATACCTCGCACGGAAGCACGGGTGGATCAGCGATTTCGGGAAGCTGATGGACCCGCTGGCGGACAAGCTGCTCCTGATCGCGACGTTCGTCCCGTTCTACATCATCTCCCACCGTCCGGGCCCGGTGGGGTCGCTGCCGTACTGGGGCATGCTCCCGCTCTGGGTGATCGTCGTCATCTTCGGACGCGAGGTCCTGATCACGATCATGCGGGCGATCGCGGCCCGGCGCGGCGCGGTCGTCGCCGCGGGCAGGGCCGGGAAGCACAAGGCGTTCTTCCAGAACATCTTCAGCGGTTCCGTGATCCTCTGGTACGCCCTGCAGACGAAAGCGCTCGTGGAGGGGTGGTCCGGATGGCTCTGGAAGGCGTGGCAGGCGTTCCACGGAGCCGTCCAGGCGGTGCTCCTTCTCGTGGCCGTGGTCCTCACCGTCTACTCGCTCCTCGTCTACCTCAAGGGTTGGCGTTCGATGGTTCGGGAGGCGACCTGAGCGGCGGTCCCTACGTCGAGCTCGTCGCGATCGGCGATGAGCTGCTCCTCGGCGAGGTCGCGGACGCGAACGGCGCGTGGATCGCGAGCCGCCTGGCCGAGGCCGGGATCCGCGTCGCACGAACGACGGCGGTCGGTGATGATCTCGACGCGATCCGGGACGCCGTCCGGAGCGCGCTCGATCGGACCGGCGTCGTGATCTGTACCGGCGGCCTGGGGCCGACCCGGGATGATGTGACGCGACCGGCGGTGGCCGGCCTCTTCGGCCGACGGCTCCACCTCGATGAAGCCGTCCTCTCGCGGATCCGCACACACTTCGAGGAGTGGGGGCTGCCCATGCCGCCGAACGCCCGACGGCAGGCCGAAGTCCCCGAAGGCGCCCGGATCCTTCCGAACCGGCGAGGGACGGCGCCCGGGCTCGTGCTCGAGGATGGACCGACCCGCGCCGCGATCCTGCTGCCCGGCGTGCCGTCCGAGGCGCACACGATCATCGAGGATCACGTGCTGGACTACCTGGAGCGCCGGTGGCCGGACCGGAGCCGTCCCGTCCGGCACCTCCGCCTGCGGACGACCGGGATCCCGGAATCCGCCCTCGCCCAGCAGGTCGAGTCGCTGGCGGAGACGATCGAGCCGCTCACGCTCGCGTTTCTGCCGTCGCCCACCGGCGTGGACCTGAGGCTGAGCGCGTGGGCCACCCTCGAACCGGACGAGGCGGATGCGAGGCTCGAGGCGGCGGCCCGGGCGCTGGAGGACCGGCTCGGGCCGTACGTCTACGGGCGCAACGACGAGGACCTGGCCGCCGTGCTCGGCGCCGAGCTCGCGCGCCGGGGCCGATCGATCGCCGTCGCCGAGAGCTGTACCGCCGGCCTCATCGCCAAGCGGATCACGGATGTGGCGGGCTCGTCACGCTATTTCCTCGCCGGGATCGTGGCGTACGCCAACGACGCGAAGGAGAGGCTCCTCGGCGTCCGCCGCGCCACGCTCGTCGACCACGGCGCGGTGAGCGCCGAGACCGCGCGCGAGATGGCCGAGGGCGTCCGCCGGGCCGCCGGCAGCGACTACGGCCTCTCCGTGACCGGGATCGCCGGGCCGGGCGGCGGATCGCCCCGGAAACCGGTCGGGACGGTCTGGATCGGGTTCGCCGCGGAGCCGGGAAGCGAGGCCGAACTCTTCCGCTTCACGGGCGATCGCGGCGAGGTCCGCGAGCGGGCCGCACAGGCCGCGTTGATGATGGCATGGCTGCGGATCCGGAAGGAGCACGGGTGAGCGCCGGGACGCTCGAGAGGGGCCAGGGCTCCCTCGTCGGCGTCGGGCGCATTCGCCTCCGGTATCGGAGCTGGGAGGCCCCGCAGCCACGCACCGGAATCCTCCTCGTCCACGGCCTCGCCGAGCACGGCGGGCGCTACGAAACGTTCGCCGAATCCCTCGCACGAGGCGGATGCAGCGTCTTCGCACTCGACCTGCGAGGGCACGGCCGCTCGGATGGACGCCGAGGGCACACCGCGAGCTTCGACCTCTTCCTGCAGGATCTCGAACGATTCCGCCGCGAGATCCAGGGAGCGCAGCGGGTGGACGGGCCGCTCTTCCTCATCGGACACTCCATGGGCGGACTCATCACGCTCCGCTACCTCCAGGAGTTCCAGCCGCCGGTGCGAGGCGCGGTCATCGTCTCGCCGTGGCTCGCCACGGCCGTACCGGTCCCGAGGTGGAAGGAGTGGCTCGCCCGGATCCTCGAACACGTGCTGCCGGCGATGCCGTTCAGGACGACGATCCGTCCCGAAGACCTCTGCCGGAACTCCGCGGTCGTGGCCGCATACCGGGAGGATCCGCTCGTGCACCACACCATCACGCCACGCCTCTACGCCGAGGCCGGTCGGGCAAGGGAGATCGTACGCAGGCGTACGGACCGGATCCGCACGCCCCTGCTGTTTCTCATCGCCGGCGAGGACCGGATCGTCAACTCCGGGAGCGCGGAACGGTTCGCCCGTACCATCGACGGGGACGTGACGGTGTGCACATTCCCCGGACGGTACCACGAACTCCTCTTCGAACCCGATCGCGAGCCGGTCCTGAAGACGCTCCGCGGCTGGATCGCCGACCGGGCGGCGTGATATGCTGCCGATATGGCAGGGTGGGCTGGCACCGCCTTTGCGGTCGCGGACCGCACCCATCGAGCGGGTCCGGGGTACATGACCCCGGAAACCCCTTTCAACCCAATCGAGACAGAATGACGGACGAGCGAAAGGTCAACGAAGAGAGTTTGCCGACCGAGGACCCCACCGGAGGCGACGACTCGGAGTCCGTGGTCGTCGCTGCCGAGGAGGCGTCCGAGGTGGATGCGCTCCGCGCCGAATTGGATGCTCTGACCGATCGGCATCTTCGGCTCGCGGCCGAGTTCGACAACTATCGCAAGCGTACCGAGCGCGAGCGGGTGGAGATCGGGACGCGCGCGCAGGCGGAGCTGGTCACCCGGCTGCTGGAAGTCCTGGACGATCTGCAGCGGGTGACGGAGCTGGAGGAGGACAGCGCGTCCGTGGCGTCGGTGCTCGAGGGCGTCCGGCTGGTGGAGAAGAAGTTCCGCCGGACCCTGGAGGGAGCGGGGCTGGAGCCGATCGAGGCCGAGGGCGAGATCTTCGACCCGCTCACGATGGAGGCCCTCATGACGCTCCCGGCCGACCGGCCGGAAGATGACGACCGGGTCGCCGACGTCTTCCAGAAGGGTTATCGCTTCCAGGACGTCTTGATCCGTCCTGCCCGGGTCCGTGTCAGGAAGTACGAGCCCGAAGAGTAACGACGGGCCATGGCTACCTCGACTGCCAAGGACTACTACCAGGTCCTCGGTGTTCCGGACACGGCATCGGCCGACGAGATCAAGCGCGCGTTCCGCCGACTGGCCAAGGAGTATCATCCGGACGCCAACCCGAACGATGCGGCCGCGGCGGAGCGATTCAAGGAGATCGGCGAGGCGTACGCGGTCCTCTCCGACCCGGAGAAGCGGGCCCAGTACGACCGGGTGCGGAAGATGGGTCCGCTCGGCGGCTTCGGATTCCACCGCGGCCCGGCCGGCGCGGCCTCCACGGATGGGGGCGGGTTCCGCTTCACCATCGACGACCTCGGAGACCTGGGCGGGATCGGCGATCTCTTCTCCTCCTTCTTCGATCAGGCGAAACGACGGCGCGGCCGAGGGGCCACAGGCGCAGAACGCGGCCGCGACATCGAATACGTCGTCGAAATCCCCTTCACGGTCGCGGCCCGCGGAGGGAAGATCCCGATACGGGTCCCCGTCACCGACGACTGCGCGGTGTGCCAGGGGACCGGGAACGCGCCGGGCAGCCGCCCGACCAGCTGCGCCGAGTGCGGCGGAACCGGGATGATCTCGTTCGGACAGGGCGGCTTCGCAGTCAACCGTCCCTGCCCAGCGTGCTACGGTCGCGGCCAGATCCCGACCGATCCCTGCCACGCCTGCCGCGGGAGCGGCCAGGTCCGTGAACAGCGCAAGATCGTCCTGACCGTCCCGCCGGGCGTCGACAACAACTCTCGTCTGCGCCTCTCGGGGCAGGGCGAGCGCGGCACGGGACGGGGAGCCCCGGGCGACCTCATCGTCACGTTCCGGGTCAAGCCACACCGCTTCTTCCGCCGCGAGGGCCTCGACATCCACTGCACTGTCCCGATCAACATTGCGCAGGCGGCCCTCGGCTCCCGCATCCGCGTGAGCACGGTCGACGGCAAGAAGGTCGAACTCCGGATCCCGCCGGGCACGCAGACGGGGACCCGGTTCCGTATCCCGGGGCAGGGGGTCGAGAAGGGTGGGCGTCGTGGCGACCAGTACGTGCAGGTCCGGGTCGTCGTGCCCGAGTCGCTCGACGCCGAACAGGAGCGGCTCATGAAGGAGTTCGCAGAGGCGAGCGGGCTCAAGTACTGAGCGCGTGTGTGCGGTCCGGCTCCAGCCTCGCCGGCCCTGCTCCGCGACTCAGCGTATGCGTCCTCCGCCGACCAGGACTTCGCCTCGGTAGACCGCGCCGGACTGGCCCGGCGTGACCGCACGCTGGGGCGTCTGGAGCCGGAGTCGGACCGCGTGCTCCGTCGTCTCGTCGACGGTCGCACGGACCGGTCGTGCGCGGTAGCGGAGCTGGACGAGGAGTTCCTCTCCTGGCGTCGGCGGCCGTGCGATCCAGTTGAGGTCGATCAGCGTGACCTCGTCTCTGAGGAGCCGATCGGCCTCGCCGACGACGACCTCGTTCGTCTCGGGGCGGACCTGAAGGACGTAGAGGGGCTTGCGGAACCCTCCGCCGAGCCCACGTCGCTGACCGACGGTGTAGCGCGCGTATCCCCTGTGCTCTCCGATCCGCTCGCCCCGGGTCGTGACCAGCGGTCCCGGCGAGAGGGCGGGGTGGTCCGAACCGAGGCGCTGGGCGAGGAAGTCGGTGTAGTCGCCGGTCGGCACGAAGCAGATCTCCTGGGATTCGGGCTTGTCCGCGGTCGAGAGGCCGAGCTGCCTGGCGCGCTCGCGGACCTCGGCCTTCGTGAGTTCGCCGACCGGGAAACGCAGGCGAGCCGCGACCTCCGCGGGGACTCCCCAGAGGAAATAGGACTGGTCCTTTGCGGGGTCGGCGCCCCTCAGGATCTCGACGCCGCCGCGGCCGTCGGGCCGCGTGCGGGCGTAGTGCCCCGTCGCGATCGTTTCGGCACCGAGGAGCCGGGCCTTGCGGAGCAGGTCGGGGATCTTCGTGTTCGAGTTGCAGCGCACGCACGGATTCGGCGTCCTCCCCGCCACGTACTCGTCGACGAAGTCGTCGATCACGGCCCGGGTGAACGCCTCCTCCATGTCGAAGACGTAGTGGGGTATCCCGAGGCGGTCGCAGATCGCCCGGGCGTCGAGGATGCCGTCCAGCCCGCAGCAGGTCCGGCTCGGCCCGGCGTGGTCCGCGTAGCAGAACGTCTTCATGGTCGCGCCGATGACCCTGTGCCCCTGCTCGACGAGGAGCGCGGCCGCGAGGGAGGAGTCCACGCCGCCGGACATCGCGACCAGGACCGTCTCCTTACCTTCCTTCATTCATCACTCCTTCCGGTCGCCGGTGCGGGAGGCGTCATGGGCCGGCGAGTTCACGGACCCGCGCCACCACCCGGATGAACCGCTCGGCGGCCTGCTCCACGTCGCGCTCGGTCGTCGTGCGCCCGAGGGAGAGCCGGATCGGCGCCCCGTCTCGCCGTGGGTCGCGCCCCATGGCGACGAGGACGTGACTGGGCTCGACCGTCCCGCTCTGGCACGCCGAGCCGCTCGAGACGGCCAGCCCCTCGAGGTCGAGCGCGGGGACCAGCATATCCACATCCACACCCGGGACCGAGACGTTCAGGATGTGGGGGAGCCGGGGTGCGCCTCGCCCGTTGACGATCAGATCGGGGAGCCCGGCGACGAGGGCGGCCTGGAGCCGGTCCCGGAGCCGTTCCAACCGCAGGGCTTCGGACTCGCGTTCCCGCTCGGCGAGTTCCGCGGCGACGGCGAAGGCGACGGCGCCGGCCACGTCTTCCGTTCCCGGATGATACCCCCGTTCCTGACCGCCGCCGAAGGTCAGGGGGTGCAGCTCGACGCCCTCCCGGACGTAGAGGGCGCCCACGCCCTTCGGTCCCCCGACCTTGTGGGCGCTCACCGCGAGGAGATCGCACCCGACCCGATCGACCCGGACCTCGACCTTCCCGAGCGCCTGCACCGCGTCCGTGTGGAAGACGACGCCCGCCTCACGGCACCGTTCCGCGACCTCCGAGACCGGCTGCAGCGTGCCCACCTCGTTGTTGCCCCACATCACCGACACGATCGACGGCCTCGCGGCGAGCCCTTCGTCCAGCGACTCGAGGAGGAGGCGGCCCTCCCCGTCGACGCCGAGGATGATCAGCTCGGCCCCCTCGCGGCCGGCCGCTCGCGCCGCAGAAAGGACGGCCTGATGTTCGACCGCCGAGACGACGACCGCACCGGGTCCGCCGTGCGAACCCGCGGCCCGCCACCGGCCCAGGATCGCCAGATTGTCCGCGACCGTGCCCCCGGCCGTGAAGACGACTTCCCGACGCTGCGCACCCAGAACCGCAGCGAGCCGCTCCCTCGCCTCCTCGAGCTTCATCTTCGCTTCCCGGCCCCAGCGATGAGGGCTCGAAGGATTGCCCGGGACCGACGCCAGCGTCTCGACGAGCGCTTCACGCGCCTCCTCGCGGAGCGGCGTCGTCGCAGCATGGTCCAGATAGATCGGATCCATCACTCCTCCCCTGCGCCCGGTCCATGACCACCCCGGGCGGCCGCACCCGACTCTTCAGAATCGCCCCGATCACGACGGAACACAACCATCGACGTATACCCGCCGGGGAACCGAACTTTCCAGGCGACGAACACCTTGGAATTCCACACGGCCCGCTCTACATTGGAAAGAAGGACGTGAAACGTGCCGCTCCAGCAACCCGCGAGCCCCGGGGAAGCCATGCAGAACGAGAGCCCGCCGCTCCCGACCGACCGGCCCGCACGGTTCCGGGCAACCGTCCACGGGACCGTGTTCGCGAACCGCGACCAGCACCTCCAGCACCTCCGCGCCGGCGACGAACTCCTCCTCATCCCCGACCCACCCCTCGACGATGAACCCGGAATCTGGGTCCACCTGACCAGCGGAGACCCCGTCGGGCACCTGCCGCCCGAGATCGAACGCTGGCTGGCCCCCTGGATGATCCGGGGCGGGCGAGCCCGGGCGCGAGCGCTCCGGGTCTCCGGGCCCGACACGCCCAGCTGGAGGCGCCTCCTGATCGAAGTCACCTGCTCCTCCTGACCCGGCTCCCGCGGCCGGCGACTGAGGCATCGATGGGACGGTCGCTGGGGAACCGATGGGACAGTCGCGCCCCGGCAGGCCGCGGGGCCGGGAGGCGAAGGTGTTGTGACGACGTAGGTTGGAAGGATCTGGGCCGGGGCGTGTGGCGCGGACCGGGACTTGCACGTGACGGGGACGGCCGTCTTTTTCTCGAATCGTAGCACGTAAGTGCTGCCCACCGATCTGGTACGGACACCTCACCGTTCCGCGCCCTCGGCAACGTGCAGTTCCTCGCCTCGCTCGCCTCGGCCCCGAGGGCGCGGGATCTCTCGCCCTATCCGGCGTGGGACGTTCAGAAGGTGTTCACGTCGAGCCGGACGACGTCGTCGACGCGCAGGGTTTCGCGTGTGAAGAAGGGTTCTCCGTACGGCCGCCGGATGAGCGATCCGTAGTGCGCGGCGTGCGCGAGGATCTGGTCTCGCAGCGGGCGCTCTCCGCCGCCGAAGATCTCTCCCAGCGCGGTTTTCCCTTCGACCTGTGAGGCGTACGCGAAGATGGCGTCGAGCTTTCGTTCGATCTGTCCGGTGATGTCGACGACGAACGAAGGTTGTACCGGTTCTTCGCGGTAGGCCATGGCGTAGAGGACCTTGTGGGGCCTGTGCGGCGCACCGGGCAGGGGCAGTCGGGAGAGTCCCGCCAGGAAGCAGGCATCGTAGGCGAGTTGGGAGGCGACCCTGTGGTCGGGGTGTCTCCCTTCGGGCCAGTGGAGGATGACGGTCCGCGGCCGGAGCTCGCGGATCAGGGCGGCGACGGTCCTCCGGGATTCCGGATCGTTGACCAGCTCCGCGTCCGGGAGTCCTGCGTTTCGGCGGGTCGATAGCCCGAGGATCTCTGCGGCGCGGCGGGCCTCGTCGTGCCGGATCCGCGCATCGCCGTGCGTTCCGCTCTCGCCGCCGGTCAGGTCGAGGATCCCGGTCCGGTAGCCCTGTTCGGCGGCTCGGGCGAGGGTTCCGCCGCAGAGGAGCTCGGCGTCGTCGGGGTGGGCCATGATGGCCAGCAGGTCGAGTGGCTGGTCGCTCATTCGTATCGAAGTGCGACGACGGGGTCCATGCGCGCGGCCCTCCAGGCGGGCCAGAGTCCGAAGAGGATGCCGGCGAACGTGGCCATGCCGAGGGCGGCGAAGATGGCCCAGAGCGGAACCTTCGCGGGTATCGGCGTCAGCGCGGCGACGAGTCCGGCGATGCCGCCGCCGGCGATCATCCCGAGGATCCCGCCGAGGAGGGTGACGGTCGCGGCCTCGACGAGGAACTGCCAGAGGATCTCGCCGCGGGTCGCGCCGACCGCCTTCCGGATCCCGATCTCCCGGGTCCGCTCGGTGACGGCGATGAGCATGATCCCGATCACGCCGACGCCGCCGACCATGAGGCCGACCGAGGAGAGGGCGATCATCACGATGAAGAAGGTGCCCGTGATCCGGTCGAACGTCTTGACCAGCTCTTCCTGGCGAGTGATGACGAAGTTGTTCGGCTCGCCCGGCCGCAGCCGTCGAGCGGTACGGAGGTAGGTGATGACCTGGTCCATCGCCTCGTCCTGCGTGGCGTGGTCGGCCGGCACGACGTTGAGGGAGAGCCACTCCCTGTTCACGCCGAGGTACTTGAGGCCGGTAGTGTAGGGGACGATCGCGAAGTGCTTCATGGCGCTCGTGAAGATGTTGGCCTTCATCTCGTAGACGCCGATGACGCGGAACGGCACCCCGCGCATCCTGACGGTCCGGCCGATCGGGTCGAGTGAACCGAAGAGAGCTTCGGCCAGGTCCTTGGAGAGGATCGCGACCGCTCTGGACGCCCGGATGTCAGCCGGGATGAAGTCGGTGCCGACCAGCATCGTGCCCTGTGCGTAGTCGCGCCACCCGATGTCGGTCGCGGAGACCTGGATCCCCTCGAGCCGGGTGCCGCCGACCTCCATGTGGGCGTTCGTGTTCGCGTCGATCATCGCGGAGCGGATCTTGTCGAGCGCCGCGATGCGCTTCGCCTCCTCGACGGAGACGGCGACGTTGTCGAGCCAGGCGGGCCGGGACCCATCGCTGACGAGCTGGACGTCGTTGAAGTCGAAGCGCGAGACGATGAAGTTCTTCGGGCCCGCCGCCTCGATCCCTTCGAGGACGCTGGAGCGGATCCCGGTGATCAGTGCGCTCATCGCCATGACGGTCGCGACGCCGACGACGACGCCGAGGATGGTGAGCGCGGAGCGGAACTTGTTCGCCCGGAGCTGATCGACCGCGAGGATCGCGGCCTCGACGGCGCTCTCGAATCGCATGGCCTACTCGTATCGGAGCGCCACGACCGGATCCATCCGGGAGGCGCGGGTTGCGGGGTAGATTCCGGCCACGATCCCGACGCCTGCGCCGAGCGCGATGGACATGATCGTCCATCCGGGCGAGATCGTGGCCGGGAGCGGTGAGACGGCGCGGACGATCTGGGCGAGGCCGATCCCGATCAGGACGCCGAGCGCCGCCCCGGCGCCGGACAGCGTCGCGGATTCGACGAGGATCTGGAAGATGATGTCGCGGCGCCGTGCGCCGATCGCCTTTCGCATCCCGATCTCCCGCGTCCGTTCCATGACGGAGACGAGCATGATGTTCATGATCACCATCCCGCCGACGACGAGCGCGATCCCGACGAGTCCGGGGAACGCGAGGTAGAGGATCCGGCTGATGCGGGTCCAGAACCCCATCGAATCCTCGGCGGTCTCGATCGCGAAGTCGTTCGGATCGCCGGGGCGCAGCCGGTGCCGGACGCGCATGATGGCTTCGACCTCGATCATGGCGCGGGCCATCCCCTGGGGATCGGGTGCGCGGATCAGGACCTCGTCGACGACGCCCCGGGGGTTGGTCAGCCTCCCCATCGGCGATCCGTGGGGCGCGATGGCCAGGTTGTCGAGCGACAGCCCGAGGAGCGACCCGCGTTTGGCGAGGACGCCGATGACACGGAACTCGTGGCCCTGGATCCGCACGGTCCGGCCGATCGGGTCGAGGTTGCCGAAGATCTTTTCCGCGGTTTCGTAGCCGAGGACGACGACGGGCGCGCCGACCCGGTCCTCCGGGGCGGTGAAGAGCCGCCCCCGTTCGACGTCGAGGTCGCGGATCCGGAAGTAGTCGACGGTGACGGCGGTCAGCTGGACGTTCTCGACCTCGCGTCCGTTTTCGCCCTGCACGCGTCCTCCGATCGAGCTTTCGACGGCGATGAGTGCAGGGACCTCGAGCTGGTCCCGGATCGCCTCGGCGTCCTCGATCGTGATGCGCGGCCTCCGGCTCCACTCCCGCCACACGGAGGGCGATGCATTGATCACGACGGATGGCCTCCGCCGCAGCGTGACGGTGTTGAGCCCCCAGATCGAGCGGGCGAAATCCTCCTCCATGTACCGGTTCATCCCGTCCACGACGCTGACGACGGTCATGAGGAACATCACGCCGATGACGACGCCGATGACGGCGAAGAAGCTCTTCAGCTTCTGCGCCCGGATCTGGTCGAGTGCGAGTCGGACCCCTTCCAGCAGGTTCATGGCTCAGGCGATGACGGCGCCGTGGGCGGCGTCGCTCTCGATGAGACCGTCGCGGAAGGTGACGATCCGCCGTGCGTGTGCGGCGATGTCGTTTTCGTGGGTGACCAGGATGATGGTCTGCCCGTCGTTGTGGAGCTCCTCGAAGAGGGCCATGACCTCGTGGCTCGTCTTCGTGTCGAGGTTGCCGGTC
>Ga0079224_100002665_pt1 | contig 21913 bp, 17 predicted proteins | sample Stecom2015_FD_80414 | JGI IMG/M metagenome (GOLD analysis project Ga0079224, IMG submission 80414) | Agricultural soil microbial communities from Utah to study Nitrogen management - Steer compost 2015 | ecosystem: Environmental > Terrestrial > Soil > Agricultural land | place: USA: Utah...
AGTGAGTAATCGGATTGCACCGGAGCACCTGGAACTCTCAGTAGAAGATCCGCAGGCCATGCTGGACGACATTCGCCACGCCGGCGCGATCTTCATGGGCAGGCACACGGCCGAAGCCCTGGGTGACTATTGCGCAGGCCCTAATCACGTTTTGCCAACCAGCGGCACCGCACGATTCAGTTCACCTCTGGGTGTGTACGATTTCCAGAAGCGCTCTTCCCTTATTGGCTTTACCGCTCAGGGCGCCGATCGTATGGGGCGGGTGGCATCGGTTCTGGCTCGTGGCGAAGGCCTGACTGCACACGCACGTTCAGCGGAGTACCGGATCAATGAGTAAGTACTGGAGCGACCTGGTCAGTGAACTCAAGCCTTACGTGCCGGGTGAACAGCCGAAAATGGCTAATCTGGTGAAGCTGAACACCAATGAAAACCCGTTCGGCCCATCGCCAAAAGTGATCGAAGCCATTCAGAGAGAACTGAATGACAGCCTGCGTCTGTATCCGGACCCGGAAGGCCAGGCCCTGAAAGATGCCATTGCCGACTACCACGTGGATTTTGGAATCAATCCCAAACAGGTGTTTGTTGGCAACGGTTCCGATGAAGTGCTGGCGCATATCTTTCAGGGACTGCTGAAACACGACAAGCCGATCCTGTTTCCGGACATCAGCTATAGCTTCTACCCGGTGTATTGTGGCTTGTTCCAGATCGAAAGCGCGGTCATTCCCTTGACCGACAGCTTCGAGATCGATCCGAACGACTACAGGCGTGACAACGGCGGCATTATCTTCCCGAACCCGAATGCGCCGACGGGGCGCTACCTCGGGCTCGGGCATGTGGAGGATATCCTGCAGGCCAACCCGGATAGCGTGGTGGTGGTTGATGAAGCCTATGTTGATTTCGGTGGCGAGACGGCGATTCGTCTGGTTAACCAGTACCCGAATCTTCTGGTGTGCCAGACTCTGTCCAAGGCTCGTTCACTGGCGGGCCTGAGGGTTGGCTTTGCGGTCGGTAACGAAGAGCTGATCGAGGGCCTCAACCGTGTCAAAGACAGCTTCAACTCCTACCCGCTGGACCGACTGGCTCTGGCTGGTGCCGTGGCTGCGTTTGAGGACAAACAGTGGTTCGAGGATTCCTGCAGTGGCGTGATCCGCGAGCGCGAGCGGGTGACCAGGGAGTTGGAAACGCTTGGTTTTGAGGTGCTGCCATCCAAGGCAAACTTTGTTTTTGCCCGCCATCCCGGCCATGAAGGCGCTGAGATTGCAGCGAAGCTTCGGGAGCAGGGCATTATTGTCCGGCATTTCAACAAGCCGCGAATAAGTGATTTTCTGCGAATCACGATTGGTACCAGTGACCAGAATAATGCACTGATAAAGGGCCTGGATGCGCTGTAGTCTAATATCCATGTAGAACGAGGAATCGGCGCGCAACAGCGTTGATTGCGAGGTGCAGGACAGCCCTTCCAAAAATTTCGGAGGCCATGGATGGCCGGAGAGAAGCGCACATGGATGTGCTTGTAGCGGTTTTTGGAAGGGCTGTCCTGTACCTTGCACCACTCCCAAGCTTCCTGCGCCGTTCCGATCTGAAACACATTACAGATGGGGCGTTGAAAAGTATGGCCAATCGAAACGAGATCCTTGCCAAAATCAATGAGTGGCTCCAGCCTGAAAATTTCCAGGATTACTGCCCGAATGGCCTCCAGGTTGAAGGCAGCGAGCAGGTTATGACCCTTGTTACCGGTGTGACGGCCAGCCAAGCACTGATCGACGCAGCAGTCGAACAGAACGCAGACATGATCCTTGTCCACCACGGCTACTTCTGGAAAGGTGAAGACCAGACTATTCGTGGCATGAAGAAAAACCGGATCAAGCAGCTGCTGGATAACGACATCAACCTCGTTGCCTACCATCTGCCACTGGACGATCATCCGGAGTACGGTAACAACCGACAACTGGCCGACGTGCTCGGAATCCAGAATCCGAGGCCGCTGGGTGGCCTGGTTTGGCAGGGTGAGTTGCCGGAGCCCTTGCCAGTGGAAAAGTTTGAGTTGGAGATGGCCCGGGCTCTGCACAGGCAGCCGTTGCACGTTGGTGCAGGGGCAGACAAAATCAAAACTGTCGCCTGGTGCACGGGCGTCGCTCAGGGCTTCATCAGCGTTGCTTTGGAGGCGGGCGTAGACGCCTACATCAGTGGTGAAATCTCGGAGCCGACAACTCATACCGCCCGGGAATGCGGTATTCATTACTTTGCGGCGGGCCATCATGCGACAGAGCGTTATGGGGTGCAGGCGTTAGGGGCGGCGCTTGCTGAAGCGTTTGGTGTTACGCACCGTTTTATCGACTGCGATAACCCGGTTTAAGCGCAGCTATTGGGTTGCACCTAACGTATGGGCGTAGTCAGGGGAGAGCTTCCCAAAACCTTGTGGAGCCATGGATGGCGGAACAGAGCGTACAGGTAAGTATTCACAGCGTGTTTTGGGAAGCTCTCCCCTGACTGCGCCTGATACCACTCTGGTGGAGAATCAAGCCGGGCGTTTCTCGCCCTTGTCCAGGCCATAGTCTTCGGCCAGTGTGCCCTTGGCCTCGGGGTCGGCCTTGGGTGCATAATCCCTGGGAGGTTCTGAAGGCTCGCCATCACTGCCATGCTCCAGTCTGCCCTTGGATTCCTGATCCAGCTCTTCCATCCAGTCTTCGTCATTGCACAGACGGTTGGCGCCCCGGGCCATATGCTGGTTCACATCCCGGTAGGCGTCGTTAAACCGGCGCAACAGGTGTGCGGATTCCATAAAGTGTTCGTTCACCTGGGCCTGATAGCGCGTAAACTCACTGCGCAGCTCTTCAATCTGCTGCTCCGCCCGGCGCTGCCGCAACGTTGCTCCCTGGCCTGAACGGCCAACCAGAATCCCGATGACAATGCCAACTACCAACGCGGCAACGGCCGCCAGAATCAGGTTTGTCATTTGAAAATCGTCCTTATTTTGCCTGGAAGTGAGCCAATCCCCGTAAACGGAGTATAACGCCCCAAACCGATTGAGCCCATGCTGAAACACTGAGCCAATCGTCGTATTGCCCCGAGAGCCGCCCGGCGTGGCGAAAAAACGCGAAATAAGCGACAATACCGCGCCGATTTTTCACTCGACTCAACTATTCAGGAAGCCTGATGACTGCAGCCACGTCCTCCGAAACCGTTGCGAACCTGACCCCTTGGGAGCGTTACCAAAAGGATCTTGAACGCCCGGACTTTCACAAGGACCCCGCCCAGGTCGATGCGGTGCAACGCCTGCAGGCACTGTACGATAAATTGGTGGCTGCTGAAAATGAGCGCAATAAAGGGCTGGCCAAACTGCGCCGCAAATTCAAGAAGGGCAGGGAAGAGCCGGTTAAAGGGCTGTATTTCTGGGGTGGCGTTGGCCGGGGTAAAACCTATCTGATGGACACCTTTTTTGAGTCGCTGCCGTTCGAACGCAAGATGCGGGTGCATTTTCACCGCTTTATGCAGCGTGTTCACAACGAACTGAAGGCCTTGAAGGGGGAGAAAAACCCCCTTGAAATGGTGGCTAAAAAGTTTGCGGACGAAACCCGTGTCATCTGTTTCGACGAGTTCTTTGTTTCCGATATTGGCGATGCCATGATCCTTGCCACGCTGATGGATGGACTTTTTGGTCGTGGGGTTACCTTGGTGTGTACGTCCAATATCGTCCCCGATGGCCTCTATAAAGATGGCCTCCAGCGCGCGCGGTTCCTGCCTGCCATTGAGCTGGTAAAGAAGTACACCGATGTGGTGAATGTGGATGGCGGCGTGGACTATCGCCTGCGTACCCTGGAGCAGGCAGAGCTTTATCACTGTCCGCTGGATGATGAGGCGGATATCAGCTTGCGGAACAGTTTCGACGCCCTGGCCGTCGAAGCGGCGAAGCACAGTAAAACCATGGAAATCAACGGTCGCAAGATTCCGGCCCAGGCCCACGCAGACGATGTGGTCTGGTTTGACTTCAAAGACGTGTGTGACGGCCCCCGGAGTCAGAACGATTACATCGAAATGGCGCGCCAGTTCCACGCCATTATCGTCAGCAATGTACCGGTGCTTGGCGGCGACAAGGACGACCAGGCGCGCCGTTTTATCAACATGATCGATGAGTTCTACGACCGCAACGTCAAGGTCATTATCTCCGCTGCGGCGCCCATCACCGAGCTCTATTCGGGCGGGCGCCTGAGCTTTGAATTCGAGCGCACGGAATCCCGGTTGCTGGAGATGCAATCCCGGGAGTATCTCGAAGCGCCCCACAAACCATAACCAGAATCATAAAGAACCAACAGAGAGGTCACAGCATGAGTCAGGACAACGTTGTCATCGTGAGCGGTGTTCGCACCCCCATGGGTGGTTTTATGGGTAGTCTTGCCCCGGTTTCCGCGCCGGAACTGGGCGCAATTGCCATCGCTGAGGCGGTGAAGCGCGCCGGCCTGCAGCCTGCCGATATTCAGGAAGTCATTATGGGTAACGTGCTGCCGGCTGGCCTGAAGCAGGGGCCCGCTCGCCAGGCCATGCGCAAGGCGGGACTGCCAGACAGTACTGGCGCCACGACCATTAACAAGCTTTGTGGCTCCGGCATGAAAGCCACCATGTTTGCTCATGACCTGATCAAAGCCGGCTCAAACGACATCATGGTCGCTGGTGGCATGGAGAGTATGTCCAACGCGCCACACATTCTGCTGGGTGCCCGTCAGGGTTACCGTATGGGGCCAGGGCAGGCGCCTCAGGATCATATGTTCCTGGATGGTCTGGAAGACGCCGAGACCGGCCGTTTGATGGGATCTTTCGCCCAGGAAATGGCGGACAAGAAAGGCTATACCCGGGAAGAGATGGACGACTACGCGATTTCCTCCCTGAATCGTGCCAAGAAAGCGATTGAAGAAGGCCTGCTCAAAGAAGAGATCATCCCCGTTACCGTCAAGACCCGTAAGGGCGAGGTGGTGGTAGAGGATGATGAGCAGCCCCACAACGCCAACATTGAGAAGATTCCGACACTGCGCCCGGCGTTTGCCAAAGACGGTACCGTGACTGCGGCAAACGCGTCTTCCATTTCTGACGGCTCCTCAGCACTAGTGCTGATGCGTGAATCCGAAGCCGAAAAGCGTGGCCTCAAGCCCCTGGCGCGGATCGTTGCCCATAGCACCCAGTCCCAGCATCCCAGCGAGTTCACCTGTGCGCCGGTGGGCGCGATCCAGACGCTTTTTGAAAAGACAGGCTGGACCAAGGATGACGTCGATCTTTATGAGATCAACGAAGCCTTCGCCATGGTGGCCATGATGCCCATCAAAGAGCTGGGCCTGGATCCGGACAAGGTTAATATCCACGGTGGCGCCTGTGCCCAGGGGCATCCGGTTGGGTCTACCGGCTCCCGTCTTCTGGTTACCCTGATGCATGCCCTCAAGCGCTATGGAAAAAAGAAGGGTGTGGCTGCGCTCTGCATCGGTGGTGGTGAAGCCACCGCAATGGCGATCGAAATGCTGTAAGACGACAGGTGGTTGCACTCCTGAATCTTGTCTATAGTGAGGGAGTGCGAGCCCCGGCTGAACAGAGAGTGATAGCAAAATCATACTTTTGACTGATCAAAGCCCCCGAAGGGCTTAGCTATAGTGCAATCATCACGGCACTGTGTGTACAGCCGTCAGGACACCTAACACCAGAACAATCGAGCAGCGACTCAGAACAACAACGGAGTAGCCTTCCAATGACAAGAAAAACTCAACAGTGGCAGCGTTGGACCAAGTTACCACTTGCCGTAGCCATAGCCGCCGGTGTGTCCGGCCAGGCAGCAGCATACTCGTTCTATATGGGGGATGTTGAGGCTCAGTTCAATACCACGCTAAGTGCGGGTATTGGCTGGCGAGTCCAGGATGCAGATAAGCGTTTGATTGCTCAGGGTAACCTCGGCCCCGAATACGCTCCAGTCCAGTTTGGGGGTGATCCCGAATTTTCGAATATCGGTGCATCCACGAATAACTACGATGATGGCAATTTGAACTTTGAAAAAGGTGATACCTACTCCAAAGTTGTAAAAGGTAACAGTGAACTTTTTCTCGATTATTCAGTAGATAGTCAGTTCCTGACGCGGGTTGGTGGTTTGCTCCGTGGTCGCTACTGGTATGATTTTGAACTCAAAGATGAAAACCGCGCTGTTGATCCGGTGGGGCAGCGGCGGCAACTCAGTGCTGATGGCCAGGACAATGCTTCTGGCGGTGAGATTCTCGACGCTTATGTGTTTTCTGATTGGTATTTCGGCAATGTCCCCGTTAGCGCCCGCTATGGCAAACAGGTAGTATCCTGGGGTGAAAGCACGTTCATTCAAGGTGGTATCAATACGATAAACCCGATTGATGTGCCAGCCTTCAGGGCGCCAGGTGCGGAGTTGAAGGACGCTTTGTTGCCAGTTGAGATGTTCTACATTTCTGCGGGCGTTACCGAGAACGTCACCGTTGAGGCTTTTGTGCAGACGGACTGGGAAAAGGTTCGCATAGATGACTGCGGTACCTTTTTCTCCACAAATGATTTCGTAGCTGATGGCTGTGGTCCGGTTCTCCTTGCTGGTCAGTTGTCTGACAGTCAAGCTTATGAGCAGGGCTTCATTGCGCCACGTCTCGGGGACCGTGAGGCAGATTCGAAGGACCAGTTTGGTGTTGCGCTGCGATGGTATGTACCTGCACTTAATGATTCCGAGCTGGGCTTCTACTACATCAAGTACAACAGTCGACTTCCCTACATCAGTGGTGTTACCAGTAACCAGGCGGCTGGGGGGCGTTTCCCGAGCTACTTCATCGAGTATCCGGAAGGTATTGATCTTTACGGAATCAGTATCAACACGACCACACCTGGCGGTTGGTCCCTTGGTGCCGAATATAGTTATCGGGATAAGTTGCCAATTCAGTGGAACGCCTTTGAACTTATCTATGGTGGCCTTCAGCGTGATACCAGTTTGCTGTATCAGCGTGAAGCGGAGCGGTTGCAGGCAGAGTTTGGCACAACTGATAACGTAGAAGTATCAGGCTATGACCGCTACGGTGTATCGCAGGCTCAAATGACATTGATCAAGTTCTTCGATCAGGTCATGGGTGCAAGCCGCCTGTCGTTTATTACAGAGTTCGGTGCAACCTATGTGCACGATCTCCCAGGCAAGGACGAGGCTCGTTATGGCCGTTCAGGGACCTTTGGTATTGGTGTTCTGCCCAATGGGCAGTGTGAGTCCGGGGAATCCGCGAACATCAACACTAACTATTGCACCAACGATGGTTTTGTAACCGACTTCTCCTGGGGCTATCGTGCGCGATTCGTCTGGGATTACCCGAACGTTGTCGCAGGTATTAATCTGTCACCGCAGATTGCCTGGAGCCATGATGTGAAAGGCTATGCACCGCAGCCAGGAGGCGCGTTCAATGAGGGTAACAAGTCTATTGGTCTCTCGCTGACTGGTGTCTACCAGAACAAGATCACAGGTAACATCGGCTACACAAACTTTTTCGGTGGCAAACCGTACAACGAGTTGACTGACCGTGATTTCGTGAGTGCGAGCGTTTCCTACTCATTCTGAACCGGACCGAATTCGTTCAACGAGGTAATTTAGATGAAACTGAACAAGAAACTACTGGCCACAGGTGTACTGGCTGCAAGTCTCTTTACCGGTCAGGCCTGGGGCGCGGTTTCTGCAGAAGAAGCGGCCAAACTGGGAGACACTCTGACCCCGATGGGTGCAGAGAAGTCCGGTAACGGTGGCGCCATCCCGGCATGGACGGGCGGGTTAACGACTCCGCCAGCCGGTTACAAAGGCGACGGTATTTATGTGAATCCGTTCCCTGATGAGCAACCCGAGTTTGTCATCGATCAGAGCAATGTTGATCAGTATGCCGACAAGCTGTCTCCGGGCCAGGTGGCGATGATTCGCCAGTACGCCGACTACAAGATTCCGGTCTATCCGACCCATCGTACGGCGGCCTACCCGAAAGAAGTGATGGATGAGACCGTTGAGAACGCCACCAAGGTGGAGTTGATTCAGGACGGTAACGGGCTGGGCAATTACGAGAGTGCAACGCCGTTCCCGATTCCCCAGAACGGCCTCGAAGCTATCTGGAACCACATTACCCGGTATCGCGGTGGTTCGGTGCAGCGGAACGTTGGCCAGGTTACCCCGACGGCTGGTGGCGACTACTCAGTGGTCAAGTTCCAGGACGAGCTGACATGGCGTACTTACCTGAGCGATTACAAGCCGGGTGAAGATGACAACGTTCTGTTCTACTTCAAGCAGGCCATTACCGCCCCGGCACGTCTGGCGGGTAACGTACTGCTGGTACACGAAACCATTGACCAGGTGGCAGAGCCGCGTCGGGCGTGGATCTACAACGCCGGTCAGCGTCGGGTTCGTCGTGCACCGCAGGTTGCCTACGATGGCCCGGGTACTGCAGCCGACGGCATGCGTACCTCTGATAACTTCGATATGTACAACGGGGCGCCAGACCGCTACAACTGGGAGCTGCTGGGCAAGAAGGAAATGTACATTCCGTACAACTCCTACAAGCTGGTGGATCGCAGCCTGAGCTATGACGAGATCATCAAGGCCGGCCACATCAATCAGGACCTGACCCGTTACGAGCTGCACCGTGTATGGCACGTGCGTGCAACTCTGAAAGACGGTGAGCGCCACGTTTACGCCCAGCGTGACTTCTACATTGATGAAGACTCCTGGCAGGCGGCGGTTATCGATCATTACGATGGCCGTGGCGAGCTCTGGCGTGTAGCAGAAGCACATGGAATGCAGTTCTATGACCAGAACGTACCCTGGTACGCCATCGAAGTACTGTACGATCTGCTTTCCGGTCGTTACCTGGCTCTTGGCCTGACCAACGAGGAAAACCAGCCGTACACCTTTGGTGTTGATCGTCAGTCCCGGGATTATACGCCGGCGGCTCTGCGTCGCGCTGGTACCCGTTAATAGCGGCTCTTCAAAGCTGTTAGAAAAAGCGAGCCGCCATGGCTCGCTTTTTTTTGCCGTTTGATCTTGTCTCCCGCGTTAAAAATTCGCCTCTAACCTCTTTTTTCCCCGTCAATTTTTTGCAGCAAGCACCCGCTTTGGTTTAACCTCTCCCTCAAGACTCATACTAAAGGCGTACCCCATGCAGGACGCCATGCCGTTTTCGGCCTAAGCAAGACTCTTATTTTCCGGTTTGGGCGTTCGTCCGGCCGGTTTCAAATGGGGCAGTGCGTGAAATCCTTTAAAGAAGGCTGTGCAGCCAACGACGAGTTCCAGACCGCGAACTCCAGTCTACAGAGCGGTGAGCTGGTGCGGGATCTTATGGAACACCGGCTGAGGGTGCCATCTGTACCAGACGATGCCCTGGCGAGGCCGAATCTGGATCGAATGATATGCCAGGCCTTGCAAGCAGGTAGACTGCTACAGCTAGAAGCACCCGGAGGTTACGGCAAGACTCACGCCCTGGTCAGTGCGCTGGCCAGTGCACCGGACGTGAATGTTCGCTGGATATCCCTGAACGCCGGGGACAACGCTCCCTCCCGTTTTCTTTCCATACTTGCGATGGCATTGGGATTGGCAGAGGTACTGCCGCCGAATGGTGGAACCTTTGAAGACCATTTGACCATGCTTCTGGTCAATCGTGGTCGGCAGGCCCGCGAGGCTAGAGAAGTGCTGGTTCTGGATAATGTCCATCATCTTACCAACCCGGCAGTCAGCGGCTTATTGCACCAGTTGGTTACCCACCTGCCTTCGGGTCTTTCCGTTGCTATGGCTTCTCGGCTTCCGGTGCCATTTGAGAGTCACACACTGGAATTGAATGGCAACTACACCAGGCTAGGACCCGATATTCTGGAGTTTTCACGGTCTGAAACCTTTGAGTTTTTTGCGAAAGCGCGCTCCGACAGCCTTATTACCAGCGTCGCGATTGATCATTTATTCGGGCTGACTGAAGGTTGGCCAACGCCACTGGCACTGTATCGGCGGGAGCTGAAACAGGGCGGGGAGCGTCGGGCCCTGCACGAAACCCCTTCGGTAGAGCGTTTCCTGAAAGACTGTATTGCGGCCCAGTTGGGGTCCGCTCAGTTGAAATCACTGCGGGCGATTGCCGAGCTGGACAGCTGTTCGGATGAGTTGTTTTTCGCTATCGAGCCCTCCGTTTCAGAGTCGGGGATGCCACCGTCTGAGGCTGCTGATCGTGGTCTGCCCCTGAAGCCGGTCCCTGGCCGGGGCCGGTGGTATCGCCTGAACCCATTGCTACAGGCCTGGCTGCAAACCCCGGTGATGGGGGGCTACATCACCCGAATGCTGATGGCCAGCCGATGGTTCGAGCAGCGCCAGCAATTCCCGGAAGCGTTAAAGTATGCGGTCCTGGCCGGCGATAGCGATGAGGTCGTGCGCATTGCCTCCGAGAGTACCGAGGCGCTGTTACTGGGCCAGGATACTGCCTCTTTGTTGAGCTTGAGAAAAAACCTGCCTGCAGAATTGCTGGAGCGAAGCGCCCGGCTGCGTATTGTTTACGGCTGGGTACATGCCATTGGTGGTCAGTTCCAGCAGGCAAAGCAACTTCTTGAGGGCTTCAACGACCGGGACCGGAAAGAGCACGAGGGCCGCATCTACGCTTTGAAGGCGTTTATATTGCGCGGTGAGGGCTTTGTGCAGCCCGCGTTGGCCATGGCTGACAAGGCGCTGGCGATGGGTAGCATGTCGACCCAGGCGCAGCTGGTGACTCAAATTGTTCGTTCGAGCGCGCTTTGTGCGGCCGGGTCTTTTCAGGAGGCTCGGGATGCCAATCGTGTTGCTTCCAAGCTGGCCCGCGAAGCTGGCGATTCGGGGTCCGAGGCCCTGGCGGTGTACGCCCACGCCCGCATTGAACTGGGTAAGGGGGCACTGCGCCACGCGGAGCAACTTTTGCGAACCGGGCTGGATACGGCCATGCAGGAGCTCAGCCGGCCGGCACGAATCGGGGAAACCCGCCTGCAGCTGAATCTGGTTCTGGTGCTCTGGCATCAGGGGCGTCTGACGGAAGCCGATCGACTGCTGGTCAACTGTGCCCGTCATGCTGAACAGACCCGCGATCTTGGGTTGCTGCTCGCCATGGCGTTGAGGGTGCTGATGTGTCGCGCCCAGGGCCGGATGGATGATGCCTTCGTCTGGGTGGGCCGGGCAGAGCGCACCATGCATACATGGCAGGTGGACGAGAGCCTGTATGTGCCCGTGCTGGAAGCGTTGAAAGCCAGCTGTTGGCTGGCTCAAGGCCAACAGGAAAGCGCGACGCAGGCTATCGCCAAGCTGGAACCTTACCGCAAAGGTGGCTGTGTACCAGAGCTCTTCCCGATGATGCCGGGCCTGCTTGATTGTCTTCAGGTACGGGCCGATATGGCCAATGGCGACCTGGTGAGAGCCAGGGAACATCTGGATGCTGTCTCTGAGAAATACGAGGGCAGCATGCCCTGGGGGCTGCAACTGCACGCGGGTTTGCTGGATGCCGTTCTGCTGGAAGCCGAGAAGGGCCTGCCTGCGGCTCGGAAGAGGCTGGAGAGTGTTGTCGCCCAGGCGAGCCGGGAGCACTTTATCAGCCCGTTCGCAGAGCTGATGAAAGAGCTTGGGCCGCTTATGGAAAAATGCTATCGGCATTTGGATAACGGAGACTTTACCGCAGCACTTGGGCAGCTGTTTGGTTGTGAACCCTTGGCAACGGTGGCTGATCCCCTGGCCGAACCCATCAGTGATCGAGAGCAGGGCGTTCTGGAATTGATCGCCCAGGGGCTCTCGAATCAGGAAATCGCCGACAAGTTGCATATTTCGCTGCATACCGTGAAAACCCATGCCAGAAGGATCAACGCCAAGCTGGATGTTAAATCACGGACACAGGCAATCGTCCGGGCCCGGGAGCTGGGGCTGCTGTAATACCGCAGCTCCAGCTCCGATACTATCGGTTAGCTGTTGTCGGCTAACAGTGTTTCAATCCGCTGGTCTTTTTCAGCCCAGATTTCGCTTACCCATCGCTGGAAGTCGACCCTGACTTCCCGGTTGTTTTCGTAATCCATTCCAAGAAAACGTTCTGGCACCTCCCGGGTGCGAATATCGATCACGATCTTGCGCACCCGTCCGCACAGATAGTCCCATATACCTGGTCGGCCGCCGGGATACACGATAGTGACATCCAGCATGGTATGAATCATCTCGCCCATGGCGCCAAACACGAAGGCCGTGCCGCCCGCTCGGGGTTTAAGCAGGTGTTTGTAGGGTGAGTTCTGGCGGCGGTGTTTTTCCGGGGTGAAACGGGTGCCTTCCATAAAGTTGAAAATGGTGACCGGTGTGTACCGGAACTTCTCACAGGCAGCCTGCGTTGCGGCAATGTCCTTGCCTTTCAGTTCCGGCCGTTTGGCAATCTGTTCTTTGGTATGCCGATGCATGAACGGAAAGTCCAGCGCCCACCAGGCAACCCCTAGCAACGGCACCCAGATCAGTTGCTTTTTCAGGAAAAACTTCAGCAACGGGATCTTGCTGTTCAGCACATACTGAATGGCGGGAATATCCGCCCAGCTCTGATGATTGCAGGTGACAAAATACCAGTGTTCCTTGCTGAGCTTCTCCGCTCCTCGCACATCCCATTCCACCCGGTGGAGTAGGTTCATCAGGGTGTTGTTGAAGCCGATCCAGTACCAGGCAATGGCGTTCAGCACGATGGTGCACGCTTTACGAAATGGCCGGACAGGAACAATCAGTTTGGCCAGCGCTACCAGCAGCAGTAGCGGAAGAAACACCAGGGTGTTAATCAGTATCAACAGGACTGCAAGAGCACCTTTTAGCGGTGCGGGCAAGAAATCAAGCATTGGAAAATCTCTGATCTGTCAGGTTCGGGAATCAGCCTTCGAATGGGGTCGCTTTGCCGCCGGAGCCACCCGGCAGCAGGGTTGTGTCCGGTATGGCGGATGCCAGCCGTTCAAACTGCGCAGGGGTTCGGTCACCCAGCAGGGTTATGAACTCCTTGTCGTAGAACTCCAGGTTGTTGTAACGGATCATGGCGCGAATCTCTTTTATGTACTCTTCACCGCGTTCGGAATAGCCCAGCAGGCCCTCTGCAAGCTCCCATCCAGACAGGGGTTTCCGGGCTTTGCGATCAGCGAGCCGAATGTCGCGAACTGTTTGGTAAGTGGGATGACGGTTCAGGTTCTGAATGTAGGAGCGCACAGAGTAGTAAGGCGACGGGAACTTTGCCACTTCGTGGTTGGCGCCCTCGATGCGGCTTAGCGGGACCAACCCACAGCCCCGGGAGAAGCACCATTGGCCAAAGAGATTGTTGCCTTCGGTCGCGAACCGGGAGGTGCCCCAGGCGGACTCGTTTGCAGCCTGAGCCAGGATCAGTGAAGGGGGGATGACATCCAGGCGTTTCCTCAGCAGGGCAAACTGCTGGTCACTTCCGGCCTCCGCCTCAATACGCAGTCGATCTCCCTGGCTCGTCAACCATGCGAGCTCATCTTTGGTCAGTGCCGCCTTTTCTTCAAGCGAAGCCAGATATTCACGCTCAAGCAGAATACGGGAATTGGCGAGAACAATTCTGGGGTAGAGGTAAGAGAAGAACGCGACTTTCTTTTCGATGGTATCCTGGTAAATCGAGAAGTCCGGGAGGCCCTCATTCGCCCATTTTGGAAGTGGTGGCAGGGAAGACAGGGTAACCTCGCCTTCCCCTTCTCCCGGCAGGGTGTTCTGACTTGAGGTTGGCGTGTAGATGGCACCCGCAACAGCAAACGCAAACAACGGTACGAACAGCATCAGCGCCCGGTTAACTGCAGTCATAAACCCCTCGTTACTATCGATATGGCAGGAATTATAACAGGTTATACGGGGCTGTCCGCCGTTCAGGTTTTAGGGCTCAGGGGATTCCTCAATAAGCGTTGCGAGTAATAAACCGGTTTTCATTTCGGGGCCGGTGCTGTCACTGAGCACCAAAAAGATCTGGTTGCCGGCCCCGGTATAGAAGCCGTGCATCTCGTATTCTCCGGCGCCGGTAATCGAAATACCCCCTTCCGATGTTGTTGTGAAGCTGCCATTAAACTGCATCGGCAGTGCTTCAGGGGGCTCCACCTCGTTGTCTTCGATAAGGTGCTTAACCATCATGGTTACGCCCTTGAAGCTGGCAGAACTATTCGCCAGGGTCAGCCGCGCGTTATTCACGTGGTAGAGCCGGTTTTCCTCCTGGGTCACGCCAACGATCGAGCCCTGTAACCGATAGGCGCCTTCTGTCAGTGCGCCGTTTGTGAGTGTTTTTCCTGCCACCAGGAGGCCACTGCCCAACGTGCCATCATTGAGGTTAAAGGCCATCAGATCCTGATTTGGGGTTGCCGCGCCCAGGCCCATGTCGGGGATGCCAAAGTTGGGGTCGTTGAAGTTGGTTCGTTCGTCGATCTCGTTGCGGAACAACCCCAGCCGCCCCATATAAATATCGCCCGAGCTCAGGCGGGAACGCCGGTTAATCAGATTCCAGGTGTCGTTGCTGGTATCGGGTGTGGCCACGCCACCGGAGGCGTCGCGGGCCAGGGTGAACTGGTCCACATTGGCGGTGCCGTTCAGAGTCTGACCGTTCGCTGAGCCGAATGCCCATTGACCATGTCCGGTTTCGAATGTTGCAGGCGCCCCGTCGGCGAAGCGGGTGGCGAGGTAAGCCACGTTATAGGCCTGTCCGGCCATATCGGAGATCTGGAATGCCTCCGCACGTTGGAGGTGTAGCTCGAATACGCTCAGGTAGTGGTTTTCGAGAGTGTTCCGGCGTTTGAGCTTGCCGTTATCATCTTCCAGCGCGATCGCTTTGCCGCCGGTGAAATAGTTGGTCAGTACCCGGTCTGGCCCGCTCTGGTCATTCACCGGTTCGGAAGTAAAGGCATCCAGATAGTACGGGTTTCTGGTCCAGCCATTGATCAGGCTGCTGTTTCGTTTGGTGATGGTTTGGTACAGGGCTCTTCCCGCCAGCAAGCGGGCCGGTGTTTCGGTGGTCAGTGTGGCAGCGCCCGGGGCGCTGGAATGGCTGTTTCGTTCCCAGGTTTCGGTCCCGCGCTCAAAAAGAGCTGCTCTGGAATACCGGAATTGTTCCGCTCGAAAAAACCGTGAATTTGCGTTTGGCGATCGTAAGGTATGTCCGTGGCCAGAGACGTGATATTCAGGTTGAAGGCATCGAACGACGTGAGCGTCAGTGCGGGATACAAAAAGGCGCGGTTGTCCTCGGTCAGCCGTTCTACCTGAGCCATGCGTACGCCCCACTGGCCGGCTCCCGCTACATTGGATTCGCGAAACGTCTGGCCCAACTCCAGACCGAGGAATACGGAGTTGTAATCCGCCGCACTGGCGGAAATCCGGTCTGAGGATGCCTGGCCGAGCAGCGCGTAGTCCGCCATATCTGCTACATAGCTGGCAAAATCAGCCCTGTCAGCCAGGGTAGAGGTCGCTTGGGTAACGTTAGCGTTCTCCGGAATATCAATCTCAAAATCGTGTACCTGGTCGGCCAGAGTTCCCCATACATACTTGTTGAGGCACGAGGCGTTATCCACACAGGCCAACACGGTCTGAAAATCATTGGTGGAATACCGGCGCCAGAGCACCTCGGTAACCAGATAATGGGAAAAGGGGTTCACCTTTACATCCCGGTCGGCGTCTGCTGCCAGAGCGGTCATCGTGGCGGTGCCATAACGGGCCTCAATGATCACATCCGGGCCAATGGGAACGCCATTGTCAAAAGTCAGGATAAAGTGGCCGTCAGTTCCCTTCTCTGTAGAGTAGCGAACATCGTCAAATTTCTGTTCGCTGGTGTTGGTGCGGTACACCCGAACCTGGTCGGGAATCACAATACGAAGGTTACGCCGTGTTTGCTCGCCCTTAGGTGCCAGATTAACGGGTAATTCCATGGTAACCCGTACCTGATTTGGTTTCAGGCCCCGAGCGTTGCTGGAATCCCCGGTGCTGCCGGAACTGAAATCATCCAACGCGTTCTGAGTGTTGCCAAACCGGTTGGGAATGTCTTTGGCGCCGTCAAGCGCACTATCTCCGCCCCCACAGGCGGAAAGCAACAGGGAAGTAGCCAGTATGGAAGGGATTGTCAGTCTCATGAAAGCGCAGTCCGGTTTGCAAATGTCCGGACAGACTAGCAGTAATCAGGAGGGCAGGGCGTGAATGGCTGCACGAATCAGTCACCCGGCAAGGCGCCGGGTAACCGAGGCGAAGCGGTCAGAAGAAGATCTTGATACCGGCCAACACGCCCTCATCCAGATTCACATCTGGCGAACCGGCAAAATCCAGTTCTGTATTCAGGTAGCGGTATCCGGCAAACACTTCCGCATTACGGATAACACGGTAGCTGCCCCGAAGTTCCACGCTGGTCATGTCGTCGGAATCGCCGAACGACAGAATACTTGGAGCGTAGTGCAGGCTGCCGCCAAACGACAGACCGGGCACTGTTGGAATGTTCACCGTGGCGAAACCACCAAGGCCGATGGCACCGCCATCAACATCGTCGTCATCCCAGCCGACGCCACGCATGCCGATGCCGGCAGTTGTTGGCAGATTACCAAGGGCAGTGCGGCCCTGGGCGTGAAAATCGGCATTGATAATGTGGCGACTACCTTCATGGTAGGTGTATCCAGCACCCATTTGCAGCTCTTCCTGGCTGCCGAAGAAGTTAACCTGACCTTTGACCGAATCGTTGGTCAGACTCAGATCCAGGTCACTGGCCAGAACCGGAGCGGCGGCTAGAGAAAGTGCCAGTGCTGAGACGCGGGTAATCTTCATGTGTACACCTTTTTTGCTGTCGTTATGAGAGCGTGGCCGGCGCAACTGCCGGTATATGCGATAGTTTCAACGTCAACGGATGTTAAACATCTGCCGGGTGGTTAACAACTTAAAAGCCCGTAAGTGGTTGGCAACCAAAACGTCAATGGCGGGTAACCTCGCCGCCCTGGTCGAGATCATCGGGAGAGGCGTTTTCGGCGGGCACCCGATACTCCTCATTGGCCCAGGCACCCAGATCGATCAGTTTGCAGCGCTCAGAGCAGAAGGGGCGCCAGGGGTTGGCTTCGCTCCATTCCACGGACTTCTTACAGGTGGGGCACTCTACATTCATAGCATAATTCCGGGCAGGTAAATTGCGGCTTCATCAGGAGGTTGCTGAAGCCTGACAATATTGTTCCAGCACTGCCCGTAGCATTTCAAGGTTGACAGGTTTAGCCACAAAGGAATCCATACCAGCCTCGCGGCAACGTTCCTCGTCTTCTTCCATGGCGCTGGCTGTCAGTGCCACAACCGGTACCCGGCTGCGACCGTGGTTGGTTTCCCAGGCGCGGAGCTGGCGTGTCGCTTCATAACCGTCCATCCGGGGCATAACGCAGTCCATGAAAACCACATCAAACTGGTGCCATTGCCAAAGAGATGAAGCGGCCTGGCCATCGTTTGCCGTCATGACTTCGCAGCCCAGTTTTTCCAGCAACCGCCGGGTAAGGGTGCGGTTTACCGGATTGTCCTCCACCAGCAGCACCCGCATCCGGCCGCAAGGGATTTCTCGCTGGCGACTTCCGGCATCCGTCATGGTTTTCAGAGAAAATCGGGTAAGAAACCGGCGCTCCTGCTGGGTGTCGTGGGTAAACAGCTGGTTCAGAATCGGAATCAGATAGGATTCCCGAAGGGATTTGCTCAGGAAGGCATCCGCACCGGCCTGGCGAAAATGCTCGGCATCTCCCCGTTGGGGATTGGAAGACAGGATCAGCAGCCTCATTTCTGCCCATTGCGGGTTGCTCCGTACCTGGCGGCATAGCAGATCCGCATCCATGTCGGGCACGAAGCCGTCCAGAATTGTGGCATCGTAGGGAATGCCTGCGTCAAATGCCTGCCTTAGTGCGGTAAGAGCCTCACCTGCTGACCGGACAGCATCAATATGAACCTCGTAGCGGGAAAGCATCTCCAGCGTAATTTTGCGTGACAGCTCGTAGGAATCGACCACCAGCACGCGCCGACCCTGAACCTGTCGTGAATCCGGCCGAACTTTGGCGGAGCCATCGGTAGCCTCGTGAAGTGAGAGTTCCACCCAGAACGTAGAACCCTCGCCGGGCCGGCTTTCCAGATCCATCGAGCCGCCCATCAGATCGACCAGCTGCCGGCAGATGGTGAGCCCAAGCCCCGCACCAGGTAACTGACGCTGGAAGCGCTGGCCAAGTTGAACATAGGGCTCGTATACCAGCGGTATATCCTCCGGATTTATGCCGACCCCGGTATCCTCAACCGCCAACCGAAGACGCACTTTGCCTTCTTTTCGGCCAAGAACTTCGATGCTGATCAGCACATGGCCGGAATCCGTGAATTTGATGGCATTGGATAACAGGTTCAGCAACACCTGGCGAATGCGTACCGGGTCTCCGGTCAGTGCCCAAGGTAGGTTTTCATCCACGCGCACTTCAAGCGCAAGACCTTTTTCCCGGGCTCGTGAGCCAAGCATATGAATCAGATCATTCAGGGTTTCGCGCAGGTCGAAAGGTATCGCCTCAAGCTCCAGCTTGCCGGCTTCCATGCTGGAGATATCCAGCAGGTCATTGATGATGGAAGACAGGCTTTCCGAAGCATTGAGCAGGGTATTCACATACTCCCGTTGCTCCTGGTCCAGAGGCGTGTCGGTCAGCAAATTGGCGTAACCGAGTACGGATTGAAGCGGAATACGCAGCTCGTGGCTGACATTGTCCAGAAACTGATTCTTGGCGTGATTGGCCCGGATGGCTTCGTCCCGTTCGCCCTGAGTCTGGATGGTGGTCTGCCTTAATGAGCGGGTGTCCTCGAGAATCTGTAACCGCATCTTGTTCAATGCCTGTTCCAGTTCTGAAAGCTCGTCGGGCCGGGAAGGGTTGCGCCGGCGCAGTTTGAGAGGCTCAACAAGTGCATCCAGGTTCAGCTTGGCCGCATAGTCCGCCATGGTCTCCAGGTGGCGGGACAGTGCTACCCGTACAATCAACAGCAATCCCAATGTGCCCAGCATCACCACAATGGACTGGAACAGGAGATTCAGCAGGGCGCGATCGAGGATATCCTGGTATACCTGTTCAATAGACGAAACAATGGTCAGTTCCCCCACGCGTTGCGGACGGTCAAAACTGGAACGGTTGAATTCGAGGGGGAATGTCTGGGTGATTACCCGGCCTTCAGGGTAGGAGCCGGTACTGAATTCTTCGCCGGTGGTTGTGATCACCCGTGCATAGCCAATAAAAGGCATGGAACGCATGTCGTCCAGGCTATTGGCTACTTCGCTGAAATTCATCACCCACAGGTTGGTGCTCATGCCGCCGGCGATAAGGTCAGCGGCGCGCTCCTGACTGCTCTGCAATTCCGATTTCTGGCGTTCGAATTCGCCAATCATCTGAACACCCGTTGCCACCAGTGACAATATCAGGCTGTACAGCAGCACCCACCCCAGCAACCGCAGTGCCAGTGGGCGCAGACCCAAACGCTTGAAAAACTGGTTTGAAGGCAAGGCACAAGTTCCCTGTGTCGACTACAAAATCACCAAATTGCCATCTTAACAGACGGATATCACTTCCACACGCTTGATTGAATCTTCGTTCACAAATCGGAACCGAACATTCTTGTCGAACAGGTTGGCTCCGTAAATTCGTTGCTCATCCCGTCCTCGGCGGAATGACGGGCGCGGGTCGTAACTGACGACATCCTCAATCAGGGCGCGAAACTCCGGATAGTCGGCCTCTGGAAGCTGGCTTAGCTGTTCCGAGGCCTCTGGTGAAAAGGTCACCTGCAATCTGTCGGTAGGCGCACTGTCCGCCCAGCCCAGCGATGCCTCCGGGACAGAATCCGAGAACGGCAGGTAGGGCTTGATGTCGAGAATCGGTGTGCCTTCAATCAGATCGTGATTGCTGATCTTCAGGATCAGTTCGCCATTCTTGCGCGCGAGCCCTTCGTTCCTGACCACCGACAGGCCGAGACTGTTCGGGCGGAAAGGCGAGCGGCTGGCAAATACGCCGATTTTCTTGTTGCCCCCGAGCCTCGGGGGCCGAACCACCGGGCGCCATTCGGCACGAACGGCCTCGTGAAACTGGAACGTAAGCCAGATATGGCTGGCTGACTCGAGGCCGCGGAAAGCGTCTTCACGATCAAATGGACTCTGGATAACCAGTTCCGCGTGGGCATGACGGGTAAGGCCGGGTTGCCGGGGAACGCCGAACTTGTCCTGAAAACAGGAGCGCGTGATGGCAATCGGTGTGAGTGTCAGCGCTTCTTCGGCGGGCCGGCTTTTGTGCAGTGGTCTGCTCATTTCTGATGTCATTCCCGGTCAATGGTGCCTGCAAAATACATTTCAATTCGGAACACGATAGAGGCCTGGTCATCAAAGCCTTCGTCTCGTTGATACTCCAGAGCCGGAATCAACTCAGCGAACAGCCAGTCGTCATACATGCGGTAGCGCCATGTGATATCCGCAAAAAAACTCGTGGTGCGCCAGCTCGGCTGGCTTTCGCCAAGAATGCCAATTCGTGGGGTAACGACAGAACGGGTGTTCAGCCGTTTCTGCGCACTGTGAACATGGGCCGCTACAAACTCACGGTCAGAATGAACCCATTCCAGCTCGGATGAGTTGTAGTAGTGCCAGCCGTTACCCAATGAGCGATCCAGGCCAATCCAGCTGCGCGCCCCCCAGCCTTCTGTGTGATAGTAGTACAGGCGCTGCTGAGTATTCAGCGCCCAGTCATTGTCAATCTTCCAGCCTTTTCGAGCTTTCATACGCCAGAACAGTTCGGGTGGCAGTCGCAGCCGGCCACCGATGTCGGTCGAGAGATTGATGGAATCTCCGACATCCGTCAGGAATCTCAGGGCGCCGGTTGTCTCAGTGTCGGTTCGCTCTGGTTCCGTCAGTTGTCTGTCTCGCTCACGTTCCGCCAATGGGATCAGTTCTTCGCTTTCACTCTCTACCACCAGCCGCAGCTTCTCCTCGGCGGTGGGTACATCAAGACGGAAGCGCAGCTCAGGCTCAAACTGTGCCGGATCGCTGTATTCGGATTCTGCTGCAAATCCCAATCGCAGGTAGCTTTCGTTATTCGGCAGCGCCTGGGAAGAGCCGGACAGTGTTCGATCTGCCCAGGCTCCCAAGGACTGCACCATTGGCCCGTGCTGACGTTCCTGCCGAATCACCCAGTCACTGACTCCCAACCACCAGGAATCCCTGGGTTCTGCCCAGAACTCATCGGGTTTGAACGTATAGAACGAGATTGGCAAGCGTTCCGGGGCCAGAATGGCAGGTACCGAGACCTCACGCATGGTGAGGACTGGTTCTGCTGCTTTTGTGAAGGCGGAAGCGACGAGACCGGTGGCGAATGCGGTAAGAATAAGTGCGGGGCGGATCAGGCTATGCTCCTTGGCTGAAATCCGCCATAAAACGTTGGTGCAGGGCGCGTACTGTAACTTCCACGAGCTCCAGCGGTTGCGCGTTGTTGATAATCTCATCGGCTTTTTCGCGACGGGCGGTTCTGGGCATCTGTGCGGCGAGTATCCGCTCGACCTGCTCCCGGCTATTGCCGTCTCTCGCCATGGTGCGGTCAATCTGAGTTTCTTCCGGTACATCCACCACAACAACGCGCTCCACCAGTTGGTGCTGGTCTGTCTCGAGGAGCAGGGGAGAGACCAGCATCACGTAGGGCAGAGAGTAGTTTTCAGGTGACAATTGGCGAATAAGCTCCTCGCGGATAGTGGGGTGCAATAGCCCCTCCAGCCAGCGTCGCTGTTCTGGATCCTCGAATACCTTTTGGCGGAGCGCGGCACGGTCCAGCCCTCCGTTATCCTGAAGAATATCCTCACCAAAGTGATCGGCAATGGCGTTCAGGGCTTGAGTGCCGGGCTCGACTACCTGCCGTGCGACATCGTCAG
>Ga0079224_100002667_pt1 | contig 21910 bp, 14 predicted proteins | sample Stecom2015_FD_80414 | JGI IMG/M metagenome (GOLD analysis project Ga0079224, IMG submission 80414) | Agricultural soil microbial communities from Utah to study Nitrogen management - Steer compost 2015 | ecosystem: Environmental > Terrestrial > Soil > Agricultural land | place: USA: Utah...
GCAAGCGCCTCACCCTGTCCGGCGCGATCGAGACCGCGCTCGCCCGGAGCCCGGAGCTCGAGATCTCCGAGAAGGGCGTGGAGTCGGCGCGCGCCCGGCTGCGCTCGAGCCAGCGCCGCCGGCTGCCGACCCTGTCGGTCGAGTCGCAGGCGCTGTACTGGAACGAGGAGCTGGCCTTCGGGCTCGGCATCCCGGGCATGGAGCCGCCGCCCGGGGTCGAGGCCGGCGAGGTGGTCGTGCGCGAGCAGATCACCACCTCCACCTCGGTCACCGCGACCCAGCCGCTGTCGCACCAGATCGCGATCGGCAAGCTGGTCGCCTCCGACCGCCACGGCCTGGCCGCCGCGCAGCACGACCACGCGGCGCGCCGCCTGCAGATCGCGGCGGACGCCGCCCGCGCCTACCTCGGCGTGCTGCTCGCCCAGGCCACCCTCGAGATCGCCGAGAGCCGCACCGCGCTGGTCGAGGCGCAGCTCGAGCGCGCCCGCGTTCTGCAGGAGGGCGGCGTGCTCGGCAAGGTGGACGTCATGCGGCTGGAGGCCGCGCTGGCCGCCGCTCGCCGCGAGGCGATCACCGCGCGCGCCGGCGCGGCGAGCGCCGAGGACGCGCTCGTGCTCCTGCTCGGCCTGCCGGACGGCACCGACCTGCAGGTGGTCGACGAGCTGCCGCCGTCCGGCGCCGCGCCGATCACCCCGGACCAGGCGGTGCGCCAGGCGACCGAGCGGCGGCCGGAGCTGCGCGCGGCGCGCGAGCGCGCCGGCCAGGCGCGCGCCGGCGCCGAGGTGCAGAAGGCGGATCTCCTGCCCAGCCTGGTCGCCCTCGGCACCTTCCAGTACAACACCGGCGGCGGCGAGTTCCAGCCGAAGACCGCCTGGTTCGCCGGGCTCGCGCTGAGCTGGAACGTGTGGGACTGGGGCACCACCTGGAACTCGTACAAGTCGGCCTCGTACCAGGCCGAGCAGGCCGAGCTGTCAGCCGATCGCGCCGAGGACGCCCTGCGGGTCGAGGTGCGCCGGGTCGCGCGCGACACCCAGGCCGCCTACGAGGCGCTCGAGGTCGCGCGCGTCGGCCTGGCCGCCGCCGAGGAGGCCTTCCGCATCCAGGAGGCGCGCTTCGCCGAGGGCGCCACCACCACCACCGAGCTCCTGGCCGCCGAGACCGAGGTGACCGAGGCGCGCACTGCCTTCGCCACCGCGCGGGTCGCCTACCACGCGCAGCTCGCCACCCTGGCCCAGGCGACCGGCCAGCTCCCCGATGTGTTCCTGCCGGCAAGCGGCCGGCGCGAAAGCGGCACCCCATGACCCTCCTCCGACTCCGTCCCGCGGCCCTGGCCGCCATCGCCGTCCTCCCCCTCGCGCTCGCCGGCTGCAACAAGGGCAGCGGCGAGGAGCTGCCGCCCGCCTCCGGTCAGGGCGCGCCGCCCCTGCCGGAGCTCCCGGCGGTGGCGGCGGCCGACAAGCCGGTCGAGACCGGCGGCTCGGACCGCACCATCGGCACCACGGTGCCGATCGAGCGCGCCGAGGTGGCCCCCAACATGTCCGCCATCATCGACAAGATCGTGGTGGAGGAGGGGGACATGGTGAAGAAGGGCCAGCTCCTGTTCCGGCTGCGCACCAGCGATCTGTCGCTGCGGGTCGACCAGGCGCGGGCCGCCGAGAAGAGCGCCCGGGTGGCGCTGGCGGCGGCCAAGGTCGAGTTCGACCGCATGCAGCGGCTGCTCGAGAAAAACGCGGTCGAGCAGGCGCAGTACGACCGGGTCAAGGCGCAGTACGAGGCGGCCCAGGTCGGCGCCGAGCAGGCCAAGGTGGCGGTCTCGCTCGCCCGCCGCATGCTGAGCGACGCCACCGTGAAGTCGCCGATCTCCGGCGTGGTGACCGCGGTGCCCAAGAACGAGGGCGAGATGGCGACCATGATGCCGCCGACCGTGGTGGTGGTGGTCGAGGACCAGTCGGTGCTGGAGCTGCGCTTCCGGCTGCCGGAGTCGTCGCTGGCAACGGCGCGGGTCGGCGACGTGGTGACGGCCCAGTTCGAGGCGATCAAGGTGAAGCGCGAGGCGAAGATCGCGCGCATTAGCCCGGCGGTGGATCCGCGGACGCGGACCGTCGAGGTGGTGGCCAACCTCGACAACAAGGACGGCCAGCTCAAGAGCGGGATGATGGCGGTGGTCGACCTGGCGGCGGCCCCCGGCGCCGAGGGCGCCGGCGACGGCGAGGCCGAGGTGGACGTGGCGTCGGACGAGGCGGCGGCGCCGCCCCCGACCGGCGTGAAGGCCGCCGCCGGGGACGCCACGGGCGGGGCGGGGCCGGGCTCGGGCGCCGGTGCCGGCGCGGGCGCTGGAGCCAGGTGACATGAAGATCGCCGACATATCCATCCGCCGGCCGGTCTTCGCGGCGGTCCTCATCCTCACGCTCATCGTCCTCGGCCTGTTCAGCTACCCGCGGGTCGGCGTCGATCTGTTCCCCAACGTCGAGTTCCCGGTCGTCACCGTCACCGTGGTCTACCCGGGCGCCGACCCGGGCTCGATGGAGAGCAAGGTCGCCGACCCGATCGAGGAGTCGATCAACACCATGGCGGGCATCAAGGTGCTCCGCTCGGTGAACCTCGAGTCGGTCAGCCAGATCATCGTCCAGTTCGAGCTCGAGACAGACATCGCCCAGGCGACCCAGGACATCCGCGACCGGGTCGCCGCGCTGCAGTCGGTGCTGCCCGAGGGGATCGATCCGCCCAAGGTGCAGAAGTTCGACGTCGGCGCGGCGCCGATCATGTCGGTCGCGCTGTCCGGCACGATCGATCCGCGCGAGCTGACCCGCCTGGCCGAGGACGTGGTCAAGGAGCGCATCCAGCGGGTCCAGGGGGTCGGCTCGGTCGAGCTGATCGGCGGCCGCGAGCGCGAGATCCACGTGCTGGTGCGCCCGGCCGACCTCGCCTCGCTCGGCTTCACCGTCGAGGACCTGGCTCGCGCGCTGCAGTCGCAGAACCTCGAGCTGCCGGCCGGCCGCATCGAGGAGGGCACCCGCGAGCTCACGGTCAAGACCAAGGGCGAGGTCACCTCGACCGACGAGATCCGCGACATCATCGTGAGCGGCGCGGGCGGCGCGGTGGTGCGCGTCCACCAGCTGGCCGACGTCATCGACGGCATGGAGGAGGCCCGCTCCTGGTCGTCGATGGACGGCCAGAGCGCGGTCGCGCTGACCATCCGCAAGCAGTCCGGCGCCAACACGGTGGAGGTCGCGCGCCAGGTGCACCAGGAGGTGCACGCGCTCGAGGCGCAGCTCGCCAAAGAGGGGGTGAAGCTCTCGGTGCCGTCGGATCAGTCCGGCTACATCGAGCACTCGATCAACGACGTCCAGTTCGACCTCCTGTTCGGCGGCGTGCTGGCGGTCGTGATCATCCTGTTCTTCCTGCACGACGCCCGCTCGACCCTCATCAGCGCGGTCGCCATCCCCAGTTCCGTGATCGCGACGTTCTGGTTCGTCGACGTCATGGGCTTCACCTTCAACAACATGACCATGCTGGCGCTGTCCCTGTCGATCGGCATCTTGATCGACGACGCCATCGTGGTGATCGAGAACATCTATCGCCACCTGGCGATGGGGAAGACCGCCCGGCAAGCCGCCTACGAGGGCACCGCCGAGATCGGCCTGGCGGTGCTGGCCACCACCGCCAGCATCATGGCGGTGTTCCTGCCGGTCGCCTTCATGAAGGGGATCGTCGGCCAGTTCTTCTACCAGTTCGGCCTCACGGTCAGCTTCGCGGTCGCGGTGTCGGCGCTGGTGTCGTTCACGGTCACGCCGATGCTGGCCTCGCGCCTCCTGCGCAAGCACGGCGGCCCGCCGCCGCTCCTGTTCCGTCCCTTCTCCTGGTTCCTCGACCGGCTCGACGGCGGCTACCGCCGGGTGCTCGGCTGGTCGCTGCGCCACCGCTTCCTGACCCTCGTCATCGCGGTGGTCACCCTGATCGCCTCGTTCTTCCTGGTCGCCCAGGTCGACGCGGAGTTCATCCCGCCGGAGGACCGCGCCCAGTTCCAGGTCAACGTCGAGCTGCCGACCGGCAGCTCGCTGGCCCTCACCCGCGACTTCGTCGAGGTGGTGGCCAAGGACCTGCACGACAACGGCCCCGGCATCGAGAACACCTTCGTGACGGTCGGCGGCGGCGATCAGGCGCTGGTCAACCAGGGCCAGATCATCGCCCTCATGGTCCCGCGCAAGCAGCGCGGCTACCACCAGGAGGACGCCATGGCGTGGGTGCGCGAGCGCTACGCCAAGGTCGACAGCGCCCTGTTCTCGGTGGTGCCGGTGGCGGAGGTCGGCGGCGGCGGCTGGCGCACCCAGGCCATCCAGTACAACATCCGCGGCCGCGACATGGACCAGCTCGAGAAGGCGGCCAACGCGCTCGCCGAGGAGCTGAAGAAGACGCCCGGCTTCGTCGACGTCGACACCACCTACCGCGGCGGCCGGCCGGAGCTGGCGGTCGAGGTCAACCGCGAGCGCGCCGCCGACCTGGGCGTGCCGATCGCGGCGATCGCCACCACCATGCGCGCGCTCATCGCCGGCGACAAGGTGACCGAGCTCAAGGACGGGCTCGACATCTACGACGTCACCATGGAGCTGCCGGACGATCTCAAGGCGAGCTTCGAGTCGCTCGGCAACCTCAAGGTCCGCTCGCAGACCGGTCAGCTGGTCGACCTGGCCAACGTGGTCGAGGTGGTGCCGACCACCGGCCCGGCGCAGATCGAGCGGCAGGCGCGCCAGCGGCAGATCACCGTGCTGGCCAACCTCGAGGGGCTGCAGCTCGGCGAGGCGACCCAGATCGTGGACGGCATCGCCGCCCGCGTGGTGCCCCAGGATCTGACCCAGGACTGGACCGGCATGGCCGAGGTCATGGTGGAGTCGTTCCAGTACATGGTCCTGGCGCTGATGCTGGCGGTGGTGTTCGTCTACATGCTGCTGGCCGCGCAGTTCAACAGCTTCGTGCACCCGTTCACCATCATGCTGTCCCTGCCGTTCTCGGTGATCGGCGCCTTCGGCGGCCTGTTCCTGGCCGGCATGTCGCTCAGCATCTTCTCGATGATCGGCGTCATCATGCTGATGGGCCTGGTCACCAAGAACGCCATCCTCCTGGTGGACTACACCAACACCCTGCGGTCGCGCGGCCACAGCGTCATGGACGCGCTGCTCGAGGCCGGCCCGGTCCGGCTGCGGCCGATCCTCATGACCACCGCCGCGATGGTGTTCGGCATGCTGCCGGTCGCGCTGGCCCTGTCGGAGGGCGGCGAGGTCCGCGCCCCGATGGCGGTCACCGTGATCGGCGGCCTCCTCACCTCGATGCTGCTCACCCTGGTGGTGGTGCCGGTGGTCTACAGCCTGCTGGCGCAGCTCACCTCGAGCCGCCCGGTCCGCGCCATCGCCCGCCGCATCTTCTCGGCCGACTGAGGAGGCCGGCCCCCGCGCTCCTGCTCCCCGGCGTAGTAGACTCGTGCTGGGGAGCGCGCCGAGAACGTGGGGCCGGCCATCCATGACGCGGCATCGCTGATCGGCCGAACGTTCGGCGAGTTCGTCGTGCGCGAGCCGCTGGCCAGCGGCGGCTTCGGCATGGTGTTCCGCGCCGAGCAGCCGGCGCTCGGCCGCGAGGCGGTGATCAAGATCCTGCACCGGCGGCTGCTCGCCAGCGAGACCATGGTGCAGCGGTTCCTGCTGGAGGCGCGCCTTGCCTCGCGCCTGGATCACCCCTACGCCGCCCACACCTACGCGTTCGGCGCCGAGCCGGACGGGGTCCTCTGGATCGCGATGGAGCTGGTGCGCGGCACGCCGCTCGACCGGCTCCTGGAGGCGCAGGGGCCGATGCCGCCGGAGCGCCTGGCCGGGCTGATCGAGCGGCTGTGCGAGGTGGTGCACAGCGCGCACGAGCAGGGGATCGTGCACCGCGACCTCAAGCCGGCCAACGTGATGGTGCTCTCGCGCGCCGGGCGGCTCTTGCCCAAGCTGCTCGACCTGGGCATCGCCCGGTTCGCCGGCGCGCTGCCGCCTTTGGCCGGGCCGCCGGGCGGTGCGGTGCGGCCGGGGGCCGGCGCGGGATCGGACACCGGCGCGGCCACCCTGGTGCGCTCGGCGGGCGCGACCGGCGAGGAGCTCGCCGAGACGATCGCGGTCGAGCGGGCGCCGGCGCCGGCGACCGAGGTGTCGGGCCCGGCGATGTCGTCCGGTGCGACCGAGGTGTCGGGCCCGGCGGCCAGCTCCAGCGCGGCCGAGGAGCCGGGGGCGGCCATCGCGCCCGGCGCGGGCGGGGATCGCGGGGCCGGGGGCGCGCGCGCGGCGGCGACCGACGAGACCCGCTGGTCGGCGCCGGCGCCGCCATCCGGCGCGCTGGCCGCCGGCTCGCCGCTGCCCGCCGACGGCAGCTCCGATCGCCTCACCGCCCAGGGCTCCACGATGGGCTCGCCGCACTACATGGCGCCGGAGCAGTGGCGCGACGCCGCCTCCGCCGACCGGCGCACCGACATCTATGCCCTCGGCGCCGTGTGCTACGAGGCGCTCACCGGGCGGCCCCCGTTCGAGGCGGCGACCACCGCGCAGCTCGCGCTCGCCCACGCCAACCTGGCGCCGCCGCCGCTCGGCGGCGGTCTGCCGGCCGCGCTCGACGAGGTGATCGCGCGCGCCATGGCCAAGCGGCCGGAGGATCGCTACCAGACCGCGCTCGAGCTGGCCGGCGATCTCCGCGCCGCCTGCGGCCTCGGCGACGAGCCGCCCGCGCTGCCGGCGCTCGACGACGAGCTGCACGCCCGCGCCCTGGCCGCCGCCCCGCAGCCGCTGGCCCACGCCGCCGCCGCGCTCGCCGCCGCGCGCAACCCGCACCAGGCGCGCGACGCCGCCTGGCTGCTCGCCCGGGTCGCGGTGCGCCTCCTGGCCGCCGTGGCGCTGGCCGGCCACTCGCAGGTCGGCGCCGGCGCGGCGACGGCGGACAGCGCCGGCGCCCTGCGCCGCCTGCGCGAGGAGCAGCCGATCGACGAGGCGTGGCTCGACATCGCCCGCGAGCTGGCCCGCGCCTTCGACCGCCTGCGCGACGCCTACCCGGTGCCGGAGCTGATCGCCCACCTGCTCGACGGCGGCGACGCTCCGCTGCGCGAGCTCCTCGCCCTGCGCCGCGCGCCCGGCGCCGCCGGCGGCGGCGAGGAGCAGGTGCGCGGGCTCCTCGAGCGCGCGGTCCCGCTGTGCGGGCGCGTGATCGCCTCGCTCGAGTTCCTCTCCGCCTACCGGCTGGTGGTGCCGGACGAGGCGAGCGGCGGCGACGTCGCCGAGGTGTGGATGGGGCTCGGCGCGCGCCGCCGCCCGGAGGTGCTGGTGCGCGGCCGCGAGCTCCGGCCCGGCTGCCCGGCGCTGCTCGACGCCACCGGCGTGCCGGTGCTCGATCTGTGGCCGTTCGTGCAGGCGCTGCCGCCGGCGCCGGGCGCGCCGCGCGCGCTGTTCCTGTTCGACGGCCGCGGCGCCCGCGGCGCCCGCCTCGCCGCGCTTCCGGATCCGTTCGAGCGAGAGGACGAGGATCTGTGGGAGCGGCTGGGCGGGCTCCTGGCCGACGACCCCGACCCGGCCGCCGGCGAGGAGCGCTGCCCGTTCCCGGGCCTGGCCACCTACACCGCCGAGGACGCCGGCCACTTCACTGGCCGCGAGCGCGAGGTCGAGGCGATGGTCAACCGCCTCCGCGTGCAGGGGCTCCTCGCCGTGGTCGGCCCGTCGGGCGCCGGCAAGAGCTCCTTCGTGCAGGCCGGCGTGATCCCGGCGCTGCCCGACTCCTGGCGCGCCGCCGTGGTGCGGCCCGGCCCGGCGCCGCTCGCCGGCCTCGCCGCGCGCCTCGGCGCGCTCGGCTGGATCGAGGAGGATCTCGGCGCGCGCCTGGCCGCGGAGCCGGCCGCCCTCGGCGAGGCGCTGCGCGCGGCGGCCCGCGCCGCCGGGCACACCCTCGTGCTGGTGGTCGACCAGCTCGAGGAGCTCTTCACCCTCTCCGGCGAGGCCGGCGAGCGCGAGCGCTACGGCGCGGCGCTGGCCGGCGCGGCGCGCTCGGCCGACGATCCGGTGCGCGTCATCGTCACCTTGCGCGACGACTTCCTCCTGCGCGCCGAGGCGCTGCCTCCGCTCACCGCGCGGCTCGGCCAGGGGCTCCAGCTCCTCACCACGCCGGCCGCGCCGCAGCTCCGCCGCATCCTGGTCGAGCCGCTGCGCCGCGCCGGCTACGGCTTCGACGATCCGGATCTGCCGGACGAGATGGTGGCCGAGGTGGCCGGCGAGCCGGGCGCGCTGGCGCTGCTGTCGTTCACCGCGCGCCGGCTGTGGGAGCTGCGCGACCGCCGCTTCCGCCAGCTGGCCCGCAAGGCGTACACATCGCTCGGCGGGGTCGGGGGCGCGCTGGCGCAGCACGCCGAGGCAACCCTCGAGGCGATGCCGCCGGAGGAGCGGCGCCTGGTCCGCCTGGTCTTCCGCCACGCGGTCACCGCCGCCGGCACCCGCGCCGTGCTGGCGCGCGAGGAGCTGGAGCAGCTCCTCGGCGGCGGCCGCCACGCCGCCTCGGTGATCGAGAAGCTGGTCGCCGCCCGCCTCCTGGTCGCGTCCGACGACGAGGGCGGCCACCGGATCGAGATCGCCCACGAGGCGCTGCTCGGCGCCTGGCCGCGCCTGGTCGGCTGGCGGCGCGAGGACGCCGAGGGCGCCCGCCTGCGCGATCAGCTGCGCGCGGCGGCGCGCCAGTGGGAGGAGCGCGGCCGGCCGAGCGGCCTGCTGTGGCGCGGAGACGCGCTCGCCGAGGCGCGCCTGTGGCTCGACCGCCACCCGGGGCAGCTCACCGGCAGCGAGGAGGCGTTCGCCGCCGCCAGCCTGGCCGAGGCGGCGCGCAGCCGGCGGCTGCGCCGCGGCCTGCTCGCCGGCGCGTTCGCCGCGCTGGCCGCAGTCGCGGTGGTGCTGCTCGTGCTCAACGCGCGCGCCACCGAGGCGCGCCACCTGGCGCAGCGCCGCGGCGACGAGGCGGAGCGGAACGCGCGCAAGCTGAGCGCCCTCTTGCTCGGCCAGTACCAGAGCCAGGGCCGCCGGCTGGTGCTGGCCGACGAGCCGCTGCAGGGGCTGGCCTACCTGGCGCGCGCCGCCGCCGAGGGCGCGCGGGGGCCTGCCCACGACTTCATGGTCGCCCAGGCGATCCGCGCCACCTCCGGCGAGATCTTCGTGCTCGAGAGCGAGCTGTCGGTGCAGCGGGTGCGCTTCTCGCCGGACGGAACCAGGCTGGTGAGCACCGGCTACGCCGACCAGGCGCTCCTGTGGGACACCGCGAGCGGCGCGCGGGTCGCGCCCCTGCCGCACGGCGCCGCGGTCAGGCGCGCCGACGTCTCGCCGGACGGCGCGCTGGTCGTGACCGGCGCCGACGACGGCACCGTGTCGCTGTGGCGCGCCGCCGACGGCGCGCCGGTCGCCTCCTGGTCGACCGAGCAGGGGCCGCCGCAGGAGGTGGTCGCCTCGCCGGCCGGCGACCAGCTCCTGGTGGTCGGCGCCGACGACTCGGCCGCGCTCTGGCACCTGCCCTCCGGCCGGCGCATCGCGCTGCTGCACCCGCCGAGCGACACCGGCTCGGGCATCCTGGTCGGCCGACCGGCCGCGTTCAGCCCGGACGGCGCGCGGGTCGCCGCCGGCGACGGCGCCGGCACCGTGCGGGTGTGGGACGCGCGGCGCGGCGGGCTGATCGCCGGCGTCCGGCGGAGAGAGCCAGACCGCGCCGTCGCCGCGGCGCACCGCGAGCCGCTCGAGGTGATCGAGCGCGCCGACCAGGACCCGGTCGGCGTCGGCGCGGCCGGCCCGGGCCAGCGCGTAGACCGCGATCCCGGCCAGCCCCGCGCGCAGCTCGACCTCGAACGGCCACGTGGGCAGCGCGACCAGCCGCGCCAGCGCGCGGTCGATCTCCTCGAGCCCCTCCTCGTCCGGCTCGATCAGATCGCGGACGTGCTCGATCACCCAGGCGATCCCGGCCATGCCGGACAGGAGCCACGGCGCCTCCGGCAGCGCGTCGGCCGCGCGCTCGGCCGCGGCGACGGCGCGATCGGCCGCCTCCTCGTCCCCCTCGCGCGCCAGCGCCGCCATCATGAGCGCGATGCCCGCCTGGCCGGCCTCGAGCGACGAGCCATCGCGGGTGCCGTCCGCCAGCGCGCGGGCCACGCGATCGATGACGACCCTGGCGCGGCGCGCCTCGTCGCCGTCCAGAAGCGGCCGCCAGGCGCCGCTCACCGGCGCAACTCCCCGGCCGGCCTGCGCTCGATCATCCCGGCGACCGCGGTGCGCATCGCCTCCACTCTACCGCAGCCGCCCGCGCGATGCCGGCCGGCGGCGGCGCCTCCCGTCGTACAATGACCGGGTGCCGCGACCCGGCAGCTCCACCCGGCCCGCGCTGGCGCTGGCCGCCGTGCTGGTGCTCGCGTCCGGCTGCGCGCTCGAGACGGAGGTGTGGGACCCGATTCCGGATCCGCCGTCGCCGGATCAGGACGGCCTCCGGCTCGAGTGGCCAGAGGACACCCCGCTGCCGCCGGAGTTCGAGTCGCCTCCCTGGCTGACCATGCCGGCGCCGGACCGCATCTCTGTCGGCTGGCTCACGGTGGCCCAGGAGACCGGCCGGGTCGAGCTGGTGCAGATCGCGGGGCCGGGCGGCTCGGCCCCGCCGGACCCGTTCGAGGCGACCTACCGCCAGGAGCAGCCGGCGCGCATCCATCAGATCGATCTCGGCGTCCTGCCGGTGGCGTCCGGCTTCCGCTACCGGGTGGTGCTCGACGGAAGCGGCGCCACGCGCGAGGGCGTGTTTGTCACCCCGGGCCAGCCGAGGTGGCGCTTCGTGCACCTGGCCGAGTTCCACGCCCCGACCGAGTCGGACGAGGTCGCCCGCTTCGCCGGCGCCATCCGCGAGTTCGGCCCGCACCTCGTGATCGAGTCCGGCGACATGATGAACGACGGCGGCGATCCGACCCAGTGGCTCGACTACCTGCGCACCTCGAGCCCGTGGATCTCCAACGTCATCCTGCTGCCGGCTCACTCGAACCACGTCAACGGCACCCTCGGCAACCCCTACCTCAAGGCCTACTTCCACCTGCCGAACAACGAGCGCTGGTACACGACCCGCTACGGCGAGGTCGAGATCGTCACGCTGGACTCCACCTACGGGTCGAGCCCGGACATCGAGGGGCAGGGGGACTGGGTGCGCCAGAGCATGGACGCGGTGCGCCACGAGGCCAACGCGCCCCGCTTCGTGGTCGGCGTGTGGCACTACCCGGCCTGCTCCTCCCACTACCCCGGCCGCACCGAGTCGCGCCGCTGGGTCATCGACACCTTCCTGCCCGCCTTCATGGAGACGGGCGGCGTCGATCTCGTCCTGGTCGGCCACGACAAGTACTACGAGCGATCGGTCCTCGAGGTCGGCGGCCGCGAGGTGGTCCACGTGATGGCCAACGTCGGCCGGCTGTCGCCCTCGTCCGAGGGAGACAACGAGCCGGAGTGCACGCCGGTCATGACCCACACCGACACCCGGTCGCTGGTCATGGCGCGGGTCGAGCCGGGCCACCTGCAGGCGCAGGTGATCGATCAGGAAGGCATGGTGATCGACACCTTCGACATCGTGCGGTAGCGGCGCGCCTACCGCGGGCCGCCGCGCTGCGCCTCGAGCTGGAACGAGAAGTGCTGGTAGTCCTTGCGCGACTCCCAGTCTCCGCCCCAGGTCCAGCCGATGGCGTCGAAGGCGTCGGTGACCGGGCCGGGGCGCACGATCATGCCGGGCCTGAGGTGCGCGCGGTCGAGGTAGGCGGCGGCCTCCGGCGGCATGACCCGGTCGGTCGAGACGTACGGGTTCTGCACCGGGTTGATGTCGATGGCGGTGCCGAAGGAGTGGAGCGACAGCTTGTCGGTGTTGAGGATGGTGCGGAAGTTGAAGGCCGAGCTGTTGTTGTCCGACATCGACCGGGCGTCGTTGCCGCCGTAGGCGTCGATGCGGACCATCCGCTCGATCGGGAAGCGGGCGGCGTGGATGCGCTCGAAGGCGCGCGCGACGTCCTCGGCCACGCTGGCGGCGACCACCAGCTCGCCGTCGCGCTCGACGCCGGCCATGTCCCAGTGGACCAGGCGCACCAGCGCGAGCTGGTCGAAGGCGGGGCAGCGCGGATCCGGCCGCCAGGAGACGCCGGTCATCTCGGCGCGCACCTGGTCCGGGATCGCCAGCACCTCGGCGCGGTAGCTCATCGCGAAGGCCTCCCCGCGACCGGGGCGGCGCGGGCGACGCCTGCGCCGTCGCCTCCGGCCCGCGCGCGAGCGCGACAGACGGCGATCCACCGGGGCTCCACGGGAGCCATGGTACCCCGGAGCGCCGGGGCGTGTCGGCAGCGGGGGACGGAAGCGGCCGCGCGGGAGCGGTGTACTCTCGAGCGGCCATGAGAGCCGCGTCCGCCGCCCTGCTCGCCGCCGCCACCCTCGCCGCCTGCGGCGACAACAACCCGGCCTTCGAGCTGGAGGCCGGCTGCCAGCCGCTGCTCGCCGGCCACCACTGCGCCCTGCCGTACCCGTCGGACTTCTTCCGCGTCGAGGATCCGTCCACCGCGACCGGCTACCGGATCGAGATGACCGCCGCCGCGCACCTCGAGACCAACCAGGGGGCCAGCGCGAACGTGCACGAGGTGGTGCCGGCGGACGGCTTCTCGCACATCCCGACCATCGTCGCGGTGCTGCCGGACGAGGTGAGCGCGGCGGGCCTGGTGCACCTGACCGGGCGCATCGAGGACAGCCTGGCGGCGGACGCGCGCACCATCATCCTCGGCGAGGACGGCGAGCGGGTGCCGCACTACGTCGATCTCGATCCGCGCGCGGCCGCCCCGACGCGGCAGGCGATCGTCATCCACCCGGTGGTCGGGCTGAAGCCAGGCCTGCGCTACGTGGTCGCGCTGCGCGGCATCGAGCGACCGGACGGCGGCACCGCGGCGGCGGCCGAGGGGTTCCGCCGGCTGCGCGACGGCGAGGCGGGCGGCGCGGCGCCGCTCCAGGCGCTGGCGCCGCACTACGAGCAGGCGATCTTCCCGCTCCTGGAGGAGGCCGGCTGGGCGCGCGGCGAGCTGCAGCTCGCCTGGGACTTCACGGTGGGCAGCCGCGAGGCGCCGATCGCCGACATGCTGCGGGTCCGCGAGCTGACCCTGGCGTGGCTGGCGGACAACGAGCCGGTGGTGGCGATCGAGGAGGTCGTCGAGGATCCGACCGAGCTGGTCTGGCGCCAGGTGCGCGGCACGGTGACCGGGCCCCTCTTCATGACCGCGGACGAGCCGGGCGCGCTCCTGGCGCGCGGCGAGGACGGCCAGGTGGTGCAGAGCGGCACGGCGAGCTTCCCGTTCCTGGTGCAGATCCCGGCGTCGCTGCGCGAGGAGCAGGATCCCGGCGCGGCGCTCGCCTACGGCCACGGCTTCTTCGGCAGCACCGACGAGCTCGAGGGGATGAGCACGCAGATGATCTCCGGCGAGCTCGGCGCGGTGCTGTTCGGCATCGACTGGGTCGGCATGTCGTCGGATGACCTCGCCTCGGTCCTGCTCGACCTCAGCGGCGAGCCGGCGCGCACGGTCGAGTTCGGCGAGCGGGTGCACCAGGCGATGGCCAACTGGCTGGTGTTCGCGGCGGCGATCCAGGGCCCGCTGGCCGAGGCGCCGGAGCTGCAGCGCGAGGGCGGCGAGCTGATCTACGCGCCGGAGCCGCTGACCTTCCTCGGCATCAGCCAGGGGCACATCCTGGGCGGCACCATGGCGGCGCTCAACCCGCGCATCGAGCGGATCGCCCTGTCGGTGGGCGGCGCGGGCTTCACCCACCTGATGCTGCGGGCCAACGCGTTCGAGGCGTTCCTCGTCATCCTCGACGGACTCCTCGAGGATCCGATCGACATCCAGCTGTTCGTGGCGTCGCTGCAGACGGCGTTCGACCGCTTCGACCCGGCCAGCTACGCCCACCTGTACGCCGAGCCCTTGCCGGACGTGCCGGCCGACAGGCCGATGCTCATGCACATGGGGCTGGGCGACATCGCGGTGCCGAACCTCGGCACGCTCCTGCACGCGCGGCTCCTGGGCCTCTCGGTCACCGAACCGAGCCCGGTCGACCCGTTCGGCCTCGAGCCGGCCACCCCGCCGCTCGAGGGCGGCCGCGCCCTCACCATTTGGGACTTCGGCCTCGACACGGCCGCCATCTACCAGGACCCCATCCCGCCCAGCGGCGAGAACGTCGTCCACGAGGGTGTCCGCGTCCAGCCCGGCGCCATCGCCCAGCTCCGCGAGCTCCTCGCCACCGGCACCATCATCCACCCCTGCCAGGGCCCCTGCGACCCCGACTGATCCACCGCCCCGCCGCCCGATCGAACCCACGGTCCGGTGAGGCCGAGGCGGATGGGCGGCGGGACCTGGTGGGGCGTGGCCCTGGCGGGAGGCACCTGGCTTGCAGCTTCCCGGTGAGAGGAGGTCTCAATGGCAGGGTTCAGTCGTTCAGCGTTCACGGTGGCGGCGGCGGGGTTGCTCCTGGGCAGCCCGGGGCTGGTGGGGGCTGCGTCGGCGGATGACTGCGAGCGGTCGGCGCGCACGCAGGCGACGGTGTCGGAGCAGAGCCAGGCGGCGCAGCAGGTGCTCGCGGACCTCGGGTGGCAGGTTCACGACATCGACGAAGACGACGACGGCGAGGTGAGCATCGAGGCGCGGCAAGGCGGCCAGGAGGTCGACGTCAACATCGAGCCCCTGGCGAAGGGGGAGGTGGACATCGAGGTCGAGGTCGATCGCACCGGCAAGAAGGGCGCGCGCGGCGGGGCGAAGGGCGACGACGCCCGCGCGTGCCGCGCGGCCGAGGAGATCCTGGGTCGCATCACGCGCGGCTGAGGAGGCGCATCGCGCGGCGGGGGAGGCGTGGGCGGCGTCACGTGTGCCCGAGGAGCTCGCCCGCGCAGGCGCTCGTGATCGCGCTCGAGCCGCCGCGCCCCGCGCCGCGGTGGCGGCGGCCCGGCTCCGCGACCCGGGCCCGTCGCGGAATGCTTGAGCCGCGCGTGCGCGGCGGCCTATCCTGCCCGGACGGTGGATCGGCTCGGGCTCGTTGTGGGAGGGGTGGCGCTCGCCGCGCAGGCGGTGCTGGCGGGGTGCTTCTCGCCCGAGGTCGAGCGGTGCGCGGTGCAGTGCGGCGCGGGCCCGGGGGCGGAGTGCCCGCCGGGCAGCGTGTGCCTCGGCGACGGGATGTGCCACGCGGCAGGGGACGATCGGCTCTGCTCGATCATCCCGACGGGCGACGCGGGCCCGGACGGCGGCAGCGAGGTCCTCGACGGCGGGCTGTCCGACGCCGGCCCCCCGGTGACGCCGAGCGAGCCAGGTCAGATCGTCATCAGCGAGCTGATGATCAACCCGGACGCGTTCGACGAGGAGTCGCGCGAGTGGTTCGAGGTCTACAACCCATCGCAGGAGACCACCTACGACCTCAAGGGCCTCGAGGTGCGCGGCGAGCTGGTCACCGAGGAGTTCGCGATCGATCGCGCGGTCGTCATCGGACCGCAGCAGCGAGCCCTCTTCGCCCGCAGCGGCGACCCAGAGCAGAACGGTGGCCTCGAGCCGGACTTCGTGTACGGCAACGATCTACCGCTCGGCAACAGCAGCGGCGAGGTGACCATCATCTACCCGCTCGGCGACGTCGTCATCGATCAGGTCGCCTACGGCAGCGCCTGGCCCCGCTCCGAGGGGCGCTCCACCAGCCTCGATCCGGACCAGCACGACGCCGTCGCCAACGACAACGTGGCGAGCTGGTGCTCCGGGATGGACCCGTATACCCCCGAGCCGCCGCACGAGTACGGCACCCCGGGCGAGCCGAACCCGCAGTGCCCGTGAGCCTCCGCTTGCCAGCGGGACCCGGCGCACTACAGTAGAGAGTGATGCACGTCGTCATCGAATACTGCGTGGCTTGAAGCTACCTGCCGCGGGCGTCCAGTCTGGGCGCCAGGATCAAGCAGGAGATCCCTGGAGCCGAGGTCGAGCTGCGCCGCGGCGGCCGCGGTGACTTCATCGTCACGGTCGACGGCGAGCGGGTGTGGGACAAGAAGCAGCGCGGCGGCTTTCCGGACGAGGCCGACCTGGTCGAGGACATCATCGAGCTGGCCGGGAAGGCGGGGCCCAGCTAGCGCGCGGGCTGGCGGCGGAAGACCTGGATCTCGGCGGCGAAGCCGCCCATGTCGATGGCGTCGGCCGCCTCGAGGCGCAGCCCGGCGCGGGCACCGGCGCTGCGCGTCCGGCCGGGCACCGGCGAGATCCAGCAGAAGACGCCGCCGGGCCGCAAGAGCGCGCCGGCGCGCTCGACAAAACCGAGGAGGAGCGGCTCGACCTGGCCGCGCAGGACCCGCCGGCCCATCGGCGGGTTGCTGACGATGCAGGTGACGCCGGCGGGGGCGTGCGCCAGGGCGTCGGCGCGGGTGAGCTCGGCGGCGACGCCGGCGGCGTCGAGGTTGCGGCGCGCGGCGTCGAGCGACGGCGCGTCGGTGTCGCTGCCGAGGAGCCGGCGCGCCGGCGCGAGCAGGCCGCGCTCGACCAGCTCGAGGCCGGAGCCGCAGAACGGATCCCACACGACGTCCTCCGCCGGCGCCAGGCTGTGGCCGACCGCCAGGCGGGCGAGGGCGGCCGCCAGCGTCGGGTGCGAGGCGGCCGGCACGTCGGCCACGCGGTAGGCGAAGCGCGGATCGTCGAGCCGGCGCGGCTCGAGCTCGACCCGGACCTGGCCGCCGCCGTCGTCCACCCGGCACTGCCAGGTGCTGCGGGTCGGATCGTTGACCAGCCCCGGCCGCCGCCGCGCCGCCTCGCGCGCGATGCGCCACACCTCCGCTCGCCGGTGGCCGCCGGCGGCCCAGGCGATCCGGTAGCGGACCGCGCCGCGGGTGAAGGTCGACAGCACGGCGCGCGCCTCGTCGGAGGTGAGCCGCTCGACCACGGCGGCCGCGACCTCGTCGCGCCCGCGCGCGGGCACCGGCGCGAGCGGGAAGGCGACCCCGGTGTGCAGCCGTACCCGGTGGATCGCCGCCAGCGGCCCGCCGAGCTCGCTGCCCACCCGCCCGGGCGCCGCCTCGCCGGCCGGCCAGCCGGTCGCGCGCAGCTCCTCGCCGAGCAGGCGCTCGAGGCCGGTGCGGCAGCGGAAGACGATCGAAAGCGGCGCCGCTGGCGCGGCGTCGCCGTCGATGTGCGAGGGCTCCTCGCGGCCGGCGGTGCGCGCGGCGGTGAGGCGCGCGCGCTCGAGGACGCGCGCCAGCTCGGGATCGCCGCCGGGTGAGGCCGCGCCGAGCACCGCCACGGCGGAGGCGCCGCCCACCTTGCCGAGCGCCTCGGCCACGGCGCGCCGCGCCGACGCGTCGCTCTCGGCGGGGAAGGCGCGCGCCAGCGCCTCGACCGGCGCGTCCTCGCCCAGCCGGCCGATCGCCAGCGCCGCCTGGCGCCGCACCTGCGCCGACGGATCGCACAGGAGCGCGGCGAGCCGATCGGCGGCCGCGGCCCGCTCCTCCTCGGGGCCGTGCGGCGCCAGCCGGCCGACCAGGCGCGCCAGCCGCGCCCGCGCGCCGGCCCGATCCTCGCCGCTGCCCGCCAGCCGCGCCAGCGCCGCGCCCATCGCCACGTCGGCGCGCCGCACCAGCGCGCGCTCGGCGGCGCGCGCGTCGGCCTCCTCGCCGCCTGACACCGCGTCGATGAGCGGCTCGATGTCGCGCGCGCCCGGCGTGAAGCCCGCCTGGCGCGCGCGATCGAGGAGCGATGGCTGGTCGCGCGACACGGGCGGGGCTATTCTGCCGGCCTGAACGAGATGATGCGAGCCCGGAGGCGACCGTGAGGTGGACGCGCGGCCACCGCAGCCGACACGTCGAGGACCGGCGAGGCCAGCGCGTGCGGCGCGGCGGCACGATCGGCCTCGGCGCCCTGGTGGTGGTGCTGCTCGGCTTCCTCGCCCAGCGCTACATGGGCGTGGACCTCCCCCTGGAGCAGCTCACCGGCGGCACCGCGCAGGTCGAGGAGGGCCCGCCGCCGGATCCGGAGACCGATCCGGATCGCGAGGTGGTGGCGTTCATCCACTTCGTCATCGACGACCTGCAGGAGCGCACCTGGCCGGCGCTGCTCGGCGACCGCTTCCGGCCGGCCACGCTGGTCCTGTTCCGCGAGGCCACGCCGACCGCGTGCGGGCTCGGCACCGCCGGCATCGGGCCGTTCTACTGTCCGGCCGACCAGAAGGTCTACATCGACCTGTCCTTCTACGAGACCCTGCGCAGCCGGTTGCGCGCGCCCGGCGACTTCGCCCAGGCCTACGTGCTCGCCCACGAGGTCGGCCACCACGTGCAGAACCTGCTTGGTCACGAGAAGACGCTGCGCGCCGCCCAGCGGCGCGACCCGGCGCGCAAGAACGAGCTGTCGGTCCGCTTCGAGCTCCAGGCCGACTGCCTGGCCGGCGTGTGGGGCCACGCCGCCGGCGAGCGAGACCTGCTCGAGCCGGGCGATCTGGAGGAGGGCCTCGCCGCCGCCGCCGCCATCGGCGACGACACCCTGCAAGAGCGCGCCGGCGGCGGGGTCGATCCGGAGAGCTGGACCCACGGCTCCTCCGAGCAGCGGGTGCGCTGGCTGCGCCGCGGCCTCGAGACCGGCGAGGTCAGCGCCTGCGACACCACCCGCGGCGAGCCGTAGCGGCGGCGCCGGCTACCCGTGCTCGCCCTGCTCGCCCGGCAGGCGGACGACCAGCACCGAGCAGGGCGCGTGGCGCACGGTGGTCTCGGCGATGCTGCCGAGCAGCCAGCGCCGCACGCCGCGGCGCCCGTGGCTGCCGAGGCAGATGAGATCCGCCCCGGTGTCCTCGGCGCGCGCGCGGATCCCCTCGGCCGGGTAGCCCTCGACGCCGACGAAGCGCGCGCGTCCGGCGTCGCGCTCGCGCAGGAGCCGCGCGCCGGCCTCGGCCACGTTCTTCTCCAGATCGCGCCGCATCGAGGAGATCGGCATGCCGGCCGGCACGAGCGGTTGCTGCCAGCAGTGGACCACCTCGATCGCCGCCTCCGGCCGGGCGATCGCCAGCGCCGCGTCGAGCGCCGCGTCGGCGTGGCGCGAGAAGTCGGTCGCCACCAGGATGCGGCGGAAGCCGTGGTCGGGGTCGATGGAGCCGCGCGCGACCAGGGTGCTGCAGGGGGCGAGCCGGACGGTCCGCTCCGCCACGGAGCCGAGCATGACCCGCTTGATCCCGGTGCGGCCGTGGGTGCCGATCGCGATCAGGTCGGCGCCGACGTCCTCGGCGGCGCGCGCCAGGCCGTCGCTCGGCGCGTCGTCGAGCAGGGTGATGTCGCACGCGACCCCCTCGGCGCGGCAGCGCTCGGTGATCTGGCGCAGGAGATCGCGGGCGCCGGAGCGGTGCTCGGTGGTGAGCTCGGCCAGGCTGCCGACGCGAAACAGCGGGTCGTAGGCCGAGTCCTCGACCAGGTCGGCCGGCAGCGGCACGACGTGGGCGAGGGTGATCGAGGCGCTCTGCTGGCGCGCCAGCACCAGCGCCTGGGCCAGCGCGGCGTCCGACTCGGGCGAGAAGTCGATGGCGACCAGGATGCGGTGGATCAGCGGGGCCACAGCGCCTCCAGCTCGAGGGGCGACCAGGCGATGTGCCCCATCAACCCGAGCAGGCCGGCGGCGATGGCGGCGACGAACAGCGCCGCGCCGGCGGCGCGGCCGAGGCGCCGCGACGCGGTCGGAGCGGAGGAGCCGAGGCGCACCTCCTCCCGCACCTCCTCCATCGCGTCCGCCTCGCCGCGCTCGAACCAGGCCTCCTCGCCGGTGTCGTAGACGGACGGCTCGTCTCCGCCGGTGGCGGGCGGCTCATCGGCGGCCGGCGATGCGCCGGTGGCAGGCGGCGCGGCACCACCGGGCGGCTGGTCTGCCACCGGCTGGTCTGCCACCGGCTGGTCTGCCACCGGCTCGCCCGCCTCCGCTCGCTCCGCCCGCCGCGCCTCGCGCTCCTCCTCCTCGCGCTCCTCCTCCTCGCGGCCGCCGCCCTCCTCCTCGCCCTCGACGACCGTGGCCGGCCGCAGCCCGTCTCCGGTGCCGCGCGCCACCTCGTCCACCTCCAGCGCGCGGTCGATCGCCGCCACCATCTCCCGGTAGCCGGCCGCGATCCGCTCCAGCCGCGCGCGCACGTCCCGCATCCGCCGCGGCCGCTCGGCCGGCTTCTTGGCCAGGCACTCGAGGATGAGCCGGTCGAGCTCGATCGGGATGTGATGCCGCTGCGCGCCCGGCGTCTCGCCCGGCGGCACCGGCGCCTCGGTCACCACGCGCCGGAGCAGGGCCGGCACATCCGGATCGTGGAACGGCGGCGCCCCGGTCACCATCTCGTACAGCAGCACACCGAACGAGTAGATGTCGCAGCGGTGGTCGATCGCCCCGCCGAGCGCCTGCTCCGGCGCCATCGACTCGGGAGTCCCGACCACCGTCGGCGCGATGAGCTTGTGGCCCTCGCCCAGCACCTCGGCGACCCCGAAGTCGATGAGCTTGGCCTTGAGCCCGCCGCCGCGCTCCTGGCTGACCAGGACGTTCTCGGTCTTGAGATCGCGGTGGATGATGCCGCGCCGGTGCACCGCCTCGATCGCGCTGGCCACCTGCAGGCCGAGCGCCAGCGCCTCGGACAGCGGCAGCGCGCCGGTCCGCGCGATCCTCGCCGACAGCGGCTCGCCGGCGAGGTGCTCCATCACGAAGTAGCTCTCGCCGTCCGGGTCGCTGACCACGTCCAGCACGTTCACCACGTGCTCGTGGTGCACCTCACGGACCATCTTCGCCTCCGCGAGCAGTCGGTCGCGCGCCTGTGGCATGTTTGCGAGCTGCGGGCGCAGCCGCTTGACCGCCACCTGGCGGCCGAGCCCCTCGTGGTGAGCGAGGTAGACGCGGGCCATGCCACCTTCTCCCAGGAGGCCGACCAGGCGACAGCGCGACGGGCACGCGTCGGCGTCCACCTCACCGCGCGTCGTCGCGTCCTCGGCGTCGTGAGCGATGGCGGAGGAGTGGGGCATGGCTTCGCCCTTCACGCTGCACCCCACGTGCCACCAGCGAACCGCGTCTCGCAGCCCACGCGTGCCGGACCGTGTTCGGTGCTCGCCTCGCTCTGCGCCGCCACACTGTGTCAGCTCGCCACGGACGCGCGCTCGCAACCGGGGACGCTCCCGCTCTCTTCCCGGCGATGCGCGGTGGCCTCGCGCGTGCAAGGGGTTCAGCGCGGGAGGCACTGACACATGACGAGACAGGCATCGCTGGGCGAGCTCATCACCGCGCTGTACGACGCCGCGTCCGAGGTGGAAGACGGCGAGAGCAAGACCGACATGGTCGTCGCCGCGACGGTCGACGTGCTGCTTCGACAGCGCAAGCAACGCCTGGTCGCCGAGCTCGTCCAGCCGGCCGACCGGCTGCCGAACTAGCTCCGTCGCGCCGGTGGCGCGAGGGAGCCACGAGCGCCGCGCGCGCCCCTCACCGGGGCTCGTACCCCACGAGGCACCTGCCGGGCAGGACGCGACCGAGGCGTCTCGCCGCCGCGCGCGGCCGGCGCCTCAGGGGCGGGCGCCGGGCTCCTCCTGCGGGTTGGCGCCGGGCGACGGGTAGATGAGCCACGCCCCGGCCGTGCCGCCGATCGAGCGCCCCTCCGGCGAGTAGCGCACGTAGCCCTCGCGCTCGAGCTCGAGCAACAGCCGGCCGGCCTCGACGTTCGAGCAGCCGGCGAAGTCGGCGATCGCGGCGCGAAGCTTGCGCCGTCCGGCCTCGAACTCGGCCGGCGGCTGGCGAAAGTGCTGGTGCAACCAGCGGGCGACGTCGGGAAGGGCGGGCGGGCATTCCATGGCGCTCACTCGTCTTTCGATCCTCCGCTCCTTGCCCTGCACC
>Ga0079224_100002668_pt1 | contig 21906 bp, 18 predicted proteins | sample Stecom2015_FD_80414 | JGI IMG/M metagenome (GOLD analysis project Ga0079224, IMG submission 80414) | Agricultural soil microbial communities from Utah to study Nitrogen management - Steer compost 2015 | ecosystem: Environmental > Terrestrial > Soil > Agricultural land | place: USA: Utah...
CCGGCGCGGCGGCCTCAGGGCGAGCGGCGACCGGCACCGGGGAGGGCGGCGGGCTCGCCGGGCGCACCGACGCGCTCTCCGTGCGCGCCAGCGCGGGCTGCCCCAGATCGAGGGATTCACAGCTCGGCTGCAGATCCGCGAGCGCCTCGAGGTGCTTTTTCACGTCGGCATCGCTGATGAGGCCCTTGCGGAGCATCCTCTCGCGCACGCGCACGTCGTATTTGAAGAGGTTTTGGTTGGTCATCGTTCTCTCCGTTCCGTCTTCCGAGCTGGGCCTTCGGCATCGACAGCCGCAACTTCGGAGGTCTCGTAGCGCCTGCGGCCCCCCAGAAGCAAGCGCTCCGCAGGTAATAGTTGCTCGACGCTCGGTGGGGCCGCGCCGGCCGCCTGCAGGCGCTCCGCGGCGGCCGCGAGCTCCTGGGACGTCGCCGGGCGCACGGCCTCGACGAACAGCTCGAAACGCACTTTTTGACCCGCCAGCGGGTGGTTCATGTCAATGACGACCCGGTCGTCCAGCACGTCGAGCAGCTTGATCACGATCACGGCCCCGTGCTCATTTTCGGCTTCGAACCGGTCTCCCGGAGCGGCGTCGGGCGGAAATTCCTCCCGGTCCACCTCCAACACGGCGTCGGGCCGCCGCTTGCCGAACGCGCGTTCGGGCGGCAGGCCGATGCTCCGGGTCGCCCCCACGCCAAGCCCCTCGAGCGCGGCCTCGATGGGCTCCAGCAGCTGACCGTAACCGAACACGAAGGTCACGCGCTGCTCCTCCGCGTCCACCGGCGCGCCTTCGGCGTCGAACACGCGATAGCGGATGGTCGCCAGCATGTCGGGCCCGATCTGGAATCCTGAATCGCTGGGGGTCGGAGAGGGCATGGCTCAGAGGCGGTGGGGGCCGCAGAGCTTACCGGCGATTGCGCTGGCCGCAACGACCAGCGGGCTCGCGAGGAACACCTGCCCTGGGCCGCTCCGCCCGGGAAAATTCCGATTCTGGGCGCTGACGGTGACCTGATCTGGCCGGAACGAGACGCCAGGGCCCGCCCGGATGCAGGCGCCGCACGAGGGCTCGAGCAAACGGGCCCCCGCCTCGCGGAAGACCTGGAAGTAGCCGCGCTGCTCGGCGTAGCGACGGATGCGCTGAGAGCCGAACTGGATGTAGAGCTCGACGCCGCTCGCCACGCGCCGACCCGCACGGACGGCCGCCCCGAGCACCTGCGCGTACATATCCATGTCCGCCGCTTTGCCGCCGGTGCAGGACCCGCCGTAGGCGATGTCGATCGCGATGTCTCCGCCGTGCTCGCGGCGCAGCTCCGAGAGCGGCACGCCGTTCTTCGGGTTGCCGGGGCGGGCGACCATCACCGGCACGCGCGCGAGGTCGACGTGCAGCGTTCGCTCGTAGCTGGCTTCTGCGTCGGGCTCGACGACCTGTCGCGCGACCTGGCTGGGCAGCAGCCCGCGCGCCTTGGCGACCTCCTCGATGGTGGCGCGATCGGGCACCAAGATGCCGGTCCACGCGCCCGCCTCGACCGCCATGTTCGTCAGGGTGGCCCGCTCATCGAGCGGCAGCTCGGACAGGCCCGCGCCGCCGAACTCCAGCACGCGCCCGATGCCGCCCCCGCTGACGAACGGTTCCCGCGACAAGAGGTAGAGCATGACGTCCTTGGCGCAGACCCCCGCCGCCAGCCGTCCTTCGAGGACGATCCGGATCGTGGCGGGGACCCGAGTGCGAACGTCGCGGCTGAACCAGGCTGCCGCCATATCGGTGCTGCCGATGCCGAACGCCAGACAGCCGAGCGCGCCCACCATGCAGGTGTGGGAGTCGGTGCCCACCACGACCTGCCCCGGCAGCGCGATGTCCTCGAGGATCTTATTGTGGCAAATGGCTTCGCTGCCGACCTCGCCGCCGTCGGAGACCACCTCCCCGAACAAGCGGATCCCCTGGCGGCGGCAGAAGTCCTCCTGCGCCAGCTTCAAGCTCCGCGCTTGATGATGGAGATTGAGGCGGCGGTGCTCCTCCGGCATCACGGTCTCGAGCAACGTCAGGTGATCGCGGAACGCGAACACCGATGCGGGATCGCTCACCCGCGCGCCAGCGCCATAGCCGGCGCGGAACAGCGCTTCGGCCATGGCGGTGACGTAGTCGTGAGTGTAGCGCACGTCGGTGCGAATGAAGACAGCGTCGCCGGGCGCCACCGCGGTCACTCCCAGCTGCCGGCTGTCGGGGCCGGCGACGGTGTGCGCCGCGATGATCTTTTCACACATCGTCATCGGGCGCTTCGGCGTAGCGACGCGCGGCGACGAGATGCGCCCCTCGAGCCGACCGCGGCTGTAGCCGAACAGTCCGCCGCTGCGCACCACGCCCTGGCTGATCGGATCGAGGCCGCGCGTGAACGCTTCGAGCTCGACCGGCTCACCCCGCTCGATGCGGTCGAGCAGGGAGAAATCGGTCGCCGTGAACAAGCCGACGTTGTGGCAGTTCTGTTCGAAGATGCGCTCGAAGCTCTCGGCGATGAGCACGCGAATGCCCGCCGAGCGCAGGGCGTAGGGGGCCGTCTCCCTGGAGCTGCCGCAGCCCGTCGAGCGTCCACTGACCAGCACCTCGAACCCGCCCGCGCGCACCGCGTCCGGCTCGATGGTCCCCCCACGGAGTCCAACCAGCGCATAGCGTCCGAGCGTCTCGTCGTAGTAGTAGCAAGCCCACCCGGGAGCGATCTCGTCCGTCGACAGCGCCGCGACGAGCGCCTGGCGCGCCGGGGTCACCGCCTCGCCGGCCAGCTGAGCGCGCAGCAGCTCGGGCGACTCGAGCAAGTACAAGATCCGTCCTTGGACGACGACGCTCGACATCGCGCAAGCCTCGAGGGGTCGTCAGGCGCGGCGCCGCCCAGCGAGCGCAAGCAGCGCCGTGAGCGCGATCTCGATCTCTTCCTCGCTGGGAGGGATGGGGCGCCTCAAAATCCGCGATTTGAGCGCGCGCAGCTCGACGCCAAACGCGCGGTAGCGGGCCCGCTCCGTCTCGCAGGGCTCGTTGACGATCCAGCGCGCCACGATCTGGCGCAGCTCCTCCACATCGCGGTCGATGAGGGGTGCAAGCTGCGTCGCCAGCGGATGCGCCATGCCCCAGAGCGTAGCAGCCGGATCGGGGCGGGGCAGCCGAGCTCAAGTTGACACGACCAACTTCGGCCGGGTTGCATTAGAGTGTTCGCCGAAGCCGCGTAGCTCGCTGCGCGCCACCATCCCACCTTTCGTTGCCGTTACAACCCGTACACTGCGAATGAACTTTGCCAGTCTTGTCCGGGCCCTCGCCGTTGGCCTTGCTGCTTGGGCTTGCGAGGAACAAGGGCCCGACGCTCGGCCTGCTCCGGCGCCTACCCCCGCGCCGGCAGGGTCGCCGAGCGGCCCGCGCAAACCCCGACAGCCGGCGCGCGCCGAACAGTCGGTGGACATCCCCGGCGGGGCCTTTTCGGCCGGCAGCACGCCCGGAGAGGCCGGCCGCGACCCCGAGCTCGAGCCGCGCAAGTATACGGTGGAGCTCGGCCCGTACGCGATCGACCTGCTGCCGTATCCCAACGATCCGGCGCGCTCGCCGTCGCTGGTCAAGACGCGGGACGAGGCCAAGCGCGCGTGCGCGGAGCGGGGAGCGCGCCTGTGCACCGAGCTCGAGTGGGAGCGCGCCTGCAAAGGCCCCGCGAGCGAGCCCTTCGCGACGGGCAAGAGCTGGTCGTCCGCGTGTCAGGACAAACCCAACGACTGCGCCAGCGGCTTCGGCGTGCTCGCGATGGGCAGCTTGCTCGAATGGACGGCGAGCGACGTCTCGCCGAACGACGGCGCGCGCCGCGCCGCCGTCAAAGGTGCGCCGCCCGACGCCGCGGCGCCGGATCGTCGCTGCGCGCACCGGCAGGCGTTGCCGCCGGACCAAACCGAGCGAACGCTCGGCTTTCGTTGCTGCGAGGGCGCACCGAACGCCGCCGTGGTGCGCGAGCCGAAGCTCGGGACGACCTTCGAGAAGCTGACGCTGACCGCAGCACGGGTGGAGAAGCTGTTCCGCTCCGACCCTCGCACCGAGGGGTTGGCGAAGGACGTGAAATTCTTCAGAGAGCCCGATGCCACGAGGACGGTGATCGCGCGCGGCCCGGGCGACACCAAGGGCTTCGACTTCACCGTCTCGCCGCTGCGCTGGAACCCGGTGGCGGGCGCCGAGTATCTGCTCTTGAGCGGCCGCTCGGGAGACAAGGTCTCGTTCGTCGTCGCCTACTACGTGCTCGGCGACGACGAATACCAGCTCGCCGCCAGCTTCATCATGAAGGACGAGCCGGGCCCGGTGGCCTTCGCCTACTCGCAGTACATCCGCCCGCGCCTGCACTTCAGCACCTGCTGGGGCTGCCCCGGAGAAACCGGAAAGATCCTCCACCGATCGCCGGACACGGTCGCGATCCTGCAGCCGTGACGCGCCCGCGATCGGCCGTCGCCGAGGCAGCTTCGGCGCGCGCCGGCGATGGTTCAGGCCAGGCCGACGACCAGCTCGAACACATTCCCCGAAGCGCTCGGCGACGCCACCGCGGCGACCCGCGCCCCCGCCGCCTCCGCCGCGACGCGCGCACAGAACAGCCCGAGCCCGCGGCCATAGCGCCCAGACGACATGCCCTTGCAGCGCACCTGGCCGGCGGCGGAAAACACCTCATCGCTGAGGTCCGGATCGACGGGTTGTCCCGCGTCCTCTACCCGCACGACGGCCTCCGGGCCACGGCGCTCGATACGGACGCAGACCGGTGCGCTCGGGGCACCGTGCTGGATCGCGTTCCTTAGCAGGTTGCCGAACGCCAGCTCGAGCATCTCCCGGTTGCTTTGAACGAGCAGCTGCCCCTCTTGCTCTTCGCCGAGCGCCAGCCGCATCCCGTGGCTTTTCGCGAGCGCCTCGGAGCGACGCACGCCCTGGGCGACGATCGGGTGCAGGTTCACCGGGGCCGTTGCGCCCCCGCGCGCCCCGATCAAGCTCTGCGAGAGCAGCTCGAGGTTGTCGATGATGGACGCCAGTCCATCACAGGACACGAGCGTGTCCGAGAGCGCTTCACGCGTGTCGTTGTCGATGTCGCGCAGCACGGAGTTCAAGAACCCGACGTTGCTGTGCAGCGCCGACAAGGGGTTTCTGAGATCGTGGGCGAGCAGCCCCAAGAGCTCGCTCAACAATCGGGCATCGAGCGCTTCCGCCACCTTTCGTTTACTATCCGCAAACGCGAATCTTTTCTAGCCCGCAGGCTGCCGGCCGCTCAGCAGATGCCGCGCTGATGCAAAAATTCGGCGATCTTGGCCGCGACGAGGTCTTTCTTTTCCAGCGGCGCGACGTGCGTGGCGCCCGGGATCAGCAGCAGCTCCGCGCCGGGGATGCGTTCGGCCATGGTGCAGGAGATGTCCGCGGGCGTGAAGGTGTCGCGATCACCGGCCACCACCAGCACGGGCACGTCGACGTGCGGCAGCAGATCTTCGGCCGTGTGTTCGCCCGCGTGCGACAACATGCGCAGGAACATCCGGAAGTCGACGTGCACCACGTGCCGGAAGTACGGCTCCATGTCGGCCTCCTCGACGCTCTTCGGGTCCACCTCTCCGGTAAGCAGCGCGATGCGCAGCGCTGCGCGCGCGGGCACCCGCGACCACAAAGCTTGCGCGAGCCGAGGCCGCTTCTCCGCCAAATCGATCAGCGACGGCAGCACGGTGGCCAAGAGGTTCGTGTTGTGGAACGTCTGCGTCACCCGCCCGAAGCTGCCGCACAGGAAGACCATGGCCTTGATCTTCTCGGGACGGGCCCGGTACGCCTCCAGCAGGACCTGCGTGCCGAACGAGTGCCCGACGAGCACCACGCCGGGATCGCCGATGTGAGCGCGAACCGCGTTCAAGTCGGCGGCATGTGCCTCTACGCTGACGAGCGCCGGATCGACCGGACGCGCGCTCCGCCCATGGCCACGGTAGTGCCAATGCGCGACGGATACACGCTCCCTCAAGTCCTCCCAGAGGTACTTATATATGAACCCGTCGCAGACCAGACCGTCGCATAGGACGGCCGTTACCTCGGACGGCCCCGAACGGCGCCGGACGTACAGTCGTGTGCCGTCCGGCGCCAGCGCAAGCGATTCTTCGACCGGAGCCTCAACTGCCGGCTTCGGTCTCTTCGTCGTCACCGATGTCGTTCACGCTCGGGATCTTCTTGATCTCGAGCCGGGCCATCTTCCAGGCGCGCTGAACGACCCAAGACAACGAGCGATCAAGCCGTGCCGCTTCGTCTTTGATCTCCTGCAACATGGCCTCGGGGAAGTAGAGTGACTGCTTGCGCTTGTCGCTGCCGCTCTTCGTGCTCGTTTCGTTGTCCGCCAAACCTGGACCTCTTCAACGTCAATGGCGACTTCAGTGTCACCGTATTTGGATAGTTACCCCCGGCAATTCCGGAAATCAATAGATTCGACACCCGGAAGCGCTTCGGGGCATGGTCTTCACCCCAAACAGTAGGCCGTCAGGCCGGCGACGCTGAACCGTCCACCCGCTCGACCAGCGCACCCGAGGCCATCATCTTCAACAGCGTGACAACCCAATCCCACCTGGATGCCGGCGGCTCGGGAGCGCCTGGTTCGAGGGGCGCGCCAGCGCGACGGGGCCGCCGTCGTCTTGGCCGAAGGCTCGGCAGGGCCGGGACGCTTTGTCTTTTGAGCCTGGCAGCGTTCGGCGGTGGCGCGGTCGCGACGAGCCTCGCGTCGGCCACGTCTCAAGCCGAGACGCCCTACGCGCTGCTCGATCAACTCGGCCGAGTGCTCGTTCTACTGGAGAACGAGTACGTCGAGCCGATCGACCGCCGGCGCCTGACCGAAGGAACGATCAAGGGCATGGTCGCCGAGCTCGATCCGCACTCGTCCTACCTTCCGCCCGAGGACTACGGGCTTTTCCAAGCCGACACCGAAGGGCGCTTCGGGGGCATCGGTGTCGAGGTCGACTTCCGGGACGAGTACGTGATGATCATCGCCCCGATCGAAGGCTCGCCGGCGGACGCCGCCGGCATACGCTCGGGGGATCGGATCATCGCGATCGACAACACGAGCGTGCGCGGCAAGAGCTCCGACCAGCTCGTGCGGTTGATGCGCGGCGCCCCCGGGACCCGCGTCGTGCTGACGGTGCGCCGCCCCGGAAGCGACAAGCTCCTGTACTTCACGCTCACCCGCCGCATCATCGAGGTGGCGAGCGTATCGGGGAAGCTGCTCGACGGAGGCATTGGCTACCTTCGCATCAAGACCTTCCAGAGCGGGACCCACAAGGAGCTGGTGGACGCCGTGACGGAGCTGCAGAACAGCGCCGGCTCCCGCCTGTCCGGGATCGTGCTCGACCTTCGCAACAACCCCGGAGGCCTGGTGAACGAGGCGAGCGCCGTCGCCGACGAGATGTTGTCCGGCGGGATCATCTACACCACCCGTCACCGCGACGAGGTCGTCGACGAAGTGCGGGCGACCCGCAACGGGTCGCTCAAGCGCGGCCCGATGGTGGTCTTGGTCAACGAGTACAGCGCCAGCGCCTCCGAGCTGCTGGCGGGAGCGCTCCAGGATCACCACCGAGCGACCGTCGTCGGCGCGCAGACCTTCGGCAAGGGATCGGTGCAGAGCATCATCGACCTGCCGGGCGGCGCTGGCCTGCGTCTGACCACGATGCGCTACTACACGCCCGCCGGACGGGCCATCCAGGCCCAGGGGATCGAACCGGACGTCAAGGTGCACGCCGCCTACGTGGCCGACAAGAGCTTCGGCGTCGTGCGCGAAGCCGACCTCGAGAACCACCTGCCCGCCGAAGGGCCCCCCGGCAGCGGGCCAGCCCCGAAGCCAACCCCGGAGCCGCGCAAGAGCTCGGACCAGGAGGGCTCGTCGACCCACCTGGGCGTCGCCCGTGAGATCCCGAAAGATCCAACGAACGGCGACGACCTCGCCCTGAGCATCGGCTATCAGATCGTCCGGGGTGTCTTGCAGAGTCGGTGACCGAGCCGCAAGCTCCGCTACTTTTTGTTCACCAGGAAGAGCATCAGGGCCTTCGGCCCACCTCGAGTCGGTGAAAACGGATTTCACGACTGAGACAGCGAGCTGTGTCGACGCGTCCGGCTCGGAGATGGGTCACAGGAAGGGAGGAAGATCGGAAGGGGGACCGACGTCGTCGGTCCCCGATCGGAGTCGCTCTCGACCGGCGCAACGTGCATCGCTGTGACGACCCACGCACCCACGCCCGCTTCAGACCCCATCCCCAATCCCAAAATCTTCCGATCTTTCGCGCCTTCCTGTGAAAAATTCAAGCGGAGCTCGTGGTGCCGACTTCGGGTCTCGTTGGTTGAGCCCGACGCGATCCTCGCATCCGGTAGCCGCGACGGTGTCGGGTCGCGACGCTCGAGTTCAAAACCTCGTTCGGGGACCGACGCCGTCGGTCCCCTTCCGATCTTGCCGCGACCAACCTCCGATCCGCACCCGTCGGGCGGTGCCAGGGACGGAGTTGGGCTTGGGGTCACGCCTTGAGCAGCTGCCTCAGGACGTACTGCAAGATGCCGCCGTGTTTGTAGTAGTCGAGCTCGACCGCGGTATCGATGCGGCAGACGGCCTCGAAGGTCTGCGCCTTGCCGTTGCCGTCCAGGGCGCGGACGGTGAGCCGCTTGCCGACCGCGAGCCCGTCGCTGACGCCCTCGACGCTGTAGGTCTCCTCGCCGCTGAGGCCGAGCGCCTCGCGGTTCTGACCGGGCAGGAACTGCAGCGGGAGCACGCCCATGCCGATCAGGTTGCTGCGGTGGATGCGCTCGTACGATTCGGCGATCACCGCCCGAATGCCCAGCATGAACGTGCCCTTGGCGGCCCAGTCGCGTGAGGAGCCGGAGCCGTACTCCTTGCCGGCGATGACGACCAGCGGCACGCCTTCCCGCGCGTACCGCTGGGATGCCTCGAAGATCGTGGTTTGCTCCCCGCTCGGCAGGTGACGGGTGAAGCCACCTTCGGTGCCTGGAGCGAGCTGGTTGCGCAAGCGGACGTTGGCGAACGTCCCGCGCACCATCACCTCGTGGTTGCCGCGGCGCGACCCGTACGAGTTGAACTCGTGCGGCTTGACCCCGCGCTCGATCAGGTAGCGGCCCGCGGGCGAGTCCTTCGCGATGCTACCCGCCGGTGAGATGTGATCGGTCGTGACCGAGTCGCCGAGCAGCACGAGCACACGCGCGCCCGTGATGTCCTTCGGGGCCGGCGGCGTGAGATCCATGTCGTCGAAGAAGGTCGGGCGCTGCACGTACGTGCTGTCGGTGTCCCAGGCGTAGCGGCTGCCCTCCGGCACCGGCAGCGCCCGCCAGCGCTCGTCGCCGCTGAACACTTCGGCGTACTCTTTTCGAAACATCTCCGAGTTGACGCTGCGGCGGACCGTCTCCGAGACGTCCTTGGGCGACGGCCAGATGTCCTTGAGATAGACGTCCCTACCGTCGCTGCCCTTGCCGAGCGGCTCGGTCGCGAAGTCGATGTCCATGCGGCCCGCCAAGGCGTAGGCGACGACCAACGGGGGACTCGCCAGGTAGTTGGCGCGAACGTCGGGATTGATCCGCCCTTCGAAGTTGCGATTGCCGCTGAGGACGCTGACCGCGACCAGATCGCCTTGCTGGATCGCGGCGCTGATCGGCTCCGGCAGCGGGCCGCTGTTGCCGATGCAGGTCGTGCACCCGTAGCCCACGACGTGGAAGCTCAGCTTTTCGAGGGCCGTCAAGAGCCCCGCTTCGTTCAAATACTGCGTGACGACCTTCGACCCCGGCGCGAGGCTCGTCTTCACCCAGGGCTTGACCCGCAGCCCCCGCTCCGCCGCGTTGCGCGCCAAGAGCCCTGCCCCGAGCATCACCGACGGGTTGGAGGTGTTGGTGCAGGAGGTGATCGCTGCGATCACCACCGAGCCGTGGCCGACCTCGAACGACTCGCCGTCCAGCTCTGTCTTGACGCGCGTCTTGCGGCGCTCGGCCACCTCGGCCGGAGAGCTCGGCGTGGGCTTGCCCTTGCGGGGGGCGGCGAGCATCTCGACCACCGTCTTTTCCCAGGCCGGCTTCGCCTCGGCGAGCGCCACCTTGTCCTGCGGCCGCTTGGGGCCGGCGAGCGTCGGCACGACCGTGCCGAGATCGAGCTGCAAGGTCTGGCTGTAGCGAGGCTCGGGCCCACCGCTCGTACGGAACAGGCCCTGCGCCTTGGCGTACGCCTCGATCAGCGCCACCTGTTCGTCGCCACGACCGGTCAAGCGCAAGTAGGTGATGGTCTCGTCGTCGATCGGGAAGATCGCGCAGGTCGAGCCGAACTCGGGGCTCATGTTGCTGATGGTCGCGCGATCCGCCAGCGGCAGCTGGGCCAGCCCATCCCCGTAGAACTCGACGAACTGCCCGACCACGCCCTGGTCGCGCAGCATCTTCGTGATGGTCAGCACCAGGTCGGTCGCGGTCGCGCCTTCCGGCAAGGAGCCGTGCAGCTTGAAGCCCACGACCTGCGGGATCAAAAGGTTGATGGGCTGGCCGAGCATCGCCGCCTCGGCCTCGATGCCGCCGACCCCCCAACCGAGCACTCCCAGGCCGTTGATCATGGTGGTGTGGCTGTCGGTCCCGACCAGCGTGTCCGGGTAGGCCACACCATCCGCGTCGAACACCACCCGCGCCAGGTACTCGAGGTTCACCTGGTGCACGATGCCGGTCGCCGGCGGTACCGCGCGGAAGTTGTCGAACGCCGTCTGCGCCCAGCGCAGCAGCGCATAGCGCTCCTTGTTGCGGTCGTACTCCTTCTCGGAGTTGACCAAGAGCGATTGGACGCTCCCGAAGGAATCCACCTGGACCGAGTGATCGATCACCAGCTCGGAGGGGAAGAGCGGGTTGATGCGGGTGGGCTCGCCGCCCATTTTCGCCATGGCGTCACGCATCGCCGCCAGATCGACCACCGCCGGAACGCCCGTGAAATCCTGGAGCAACACCCGGGCCGGATGGAAGGCGATCTCCTTGTCGGGAGCCCCCGCTGGGTCCCACCGGAGCAGCGCCTCGATGTCCTTTTTCTCGACCGCCTTGCCGTCCTCGTTGCGCAGCAAGTTCTCCAGCAAGATGCGCAGGCAGAAGGGCAACCGGGCGACGTCCGCCCCCGTGCGCTCGGCGAGCGCAGGCAGGCTGAAGTAGCCCAGCGTCTTGCCGGCGACGTTCAGCTCGGAGCGGGTCGAAAACGAATCAGTCGATCTGGCGACCATGGGCACCTCGGCACAAGTTCTATCGGGAAAAATCTCGGATCTTCCGCGTCGCGGAGACGCTCCCCGACTACCGCATCGCCCGTGCGCGCGCAATCGGCTACGCGGGTGAGCGCGCCGTCCCCACGAGGGCTGCCGCGTCGATGCCCGACTGCGCCGCCCCGAGCAGCGTGCGCGCCGCTCCGGGCACCACGTCGCCGGCGAGATAGATTCCATCGCAACCGCGCACGCGCCCGCCGGTGTGGGCGATGCCGATGCGCTCCAGCGCGGAGACGCCGAGCGCCTGCACGTCGATACCGTGCAGGCTCGAAACACGGTCGATGTTGCGGCCGTCGAGCTCGAAGTCGACCTCGAGCCCCACCGACGTGCCGAACCGCGCGCGATCCAGCAAGGCGCCGCCGGCACCGACGGTGATCCCGCCGCCCGCCACACCGCCGATCGCCAGCACCACCTCGTCCGCCACGAGCTGCTCGAGCGCCCCGTTCGGGCCGGACGCGGTGATCTCCCAGCCGGGGCGCCGGGGCTGCACGGAGATCACGCGCCGGGCCACCCGCAGGGTCCCCAGCGCCGACAGCAAGCGATCCCGCGCTGCCTCGAAGCGAGCGCCCGCTGGCCCCCCCACGCTGGAGGTGATCTCTCCGATCGGGATGGGCAACGACGCTCGGAGCGAGGCGACCGCGTGCGGCGACGTCCCGAGCCAGGGTCCGACGAGCCAGCCGTCGACGTCCTTCACGCCGGCCAGCGCCCGGACCAGCTCCGACCGCGGCGGGTCCGCCTCGAAGCGCCTGGCCAGATCGAAATCGGCCAAGCTCGGGGCCTCTGCGGCGACGAGGTCCAGCTCTACCCGCACGAACCGGGTCCGCGTCGCGACCGCCCAGCTGGCTGCCGACAGCGCCCGCGCCAGCGTCTCGGCGTCGAACGCCGGCACCCCCAGATCGGCGACCCCGATGCGGCCCCCAGCCAGCGGCGCCAGATCCAAGAGTCCCGTGTCGATGCCACGCACCTCGCGGATCACGCCTGCCGCCGTCGCGATCCAGCGCTCGTCCGTGGTGAGCGACCAAGCCTCGAACCCTTGCGCGAACGCCATCAGTTCGGCGCTGATGGGCGCGACGGTCCCCACCGGTCGCGCGTCGAGGGCGCCGCTCGACAGCGCGCTCGAGCCGGCCCGGTCGTCGAACGCGATCACCTCGATCCCGCGTCGGCAGAGCGCCCACACGCAGGCGACCCCGGCCACGCCGGCCCCGATCACGGCTACCGCCATGCCGTCCGGCTCCGCCTCATGTGGGCTCACCCGAAGCCGCCGCGACGCCGAGCTCTGCGCGCACGCTGGCCAACGCCAGCGCCTCTTGGCGGGCCTGTTCGGGGCCGAGCGCGGGCAACCGACGGCGCGCCGCCCCCTGCAGGAACTCGACGGCGCTCTTGTGGCCGTAGCTCGGGGAGGCGCCGAGCTGGTCGGCGAGGATCATCCCGCACGCGGCAGCGCACCGCATGCCGCCGCAGGCGCCGAGCCCGAGCCGCGTGCGCCGCGCGACGTCGTCGACGGTGCGAGCCAGCTCGTGCTCAACCACGTAGCGCACCTCCGCCTCCGTCACCGGCTCGCACACGCACACGAGCCGCCCCTGCCGCCGCTGGCGCATCAAGCCATCCACCACGCGCAAGCTGCGCGCCCCGTGCCGGTATTCGAGCCGCGCCGCGCTCACCGGATCGATCTTCGCCTGCTCGGCCAGAGCGAACGGGTCCACGGTCTCGTCGCCGCCCGGCAGGGGGGCGAGGTGTGTGCGCCCGGGTCGCTGGTTGCCGAGCCGCGCTGCGACGATATCGGTCATCTGCTCGGAAAAGAGACGGTAGCTCGCGAGCTTGCCCCCGATCATCGAGTAGAGGCCGTCGGCGCCGTCGCGCGCGTGGTCGACGATCTCGTGCTCCCGCGACAGCTCGTCCTCGCCCAGGCCCCAGCCGTACAACGTCGGGCGCACGCCGCCCCACGTCCCGATGGCCCGCGCCGTCCGCACCGCGGGGAACACCCGCTCGATCGCCTGGGTCAGGTAGCGGACCTCGTCCGCCGTCGCGACCACGTCGTCCAGGTCGCCGTAGAAGTCGTCGTCCGTGGTGCCGAGCACGCTCATGTTCTGCCAGGGCAGCAAGAACACCTGCCGGCCGTCGATGGCGGTCGTGAGGACGGCGTAGTTCGTCAGCCGCCGATCCAGGAACACGTGGATGCCCTTGCCGGGACGAACGTTGGCGGCCTCCGGCGTCAGACCGGCCAAGGCGGCCGTCACGGTCGACCAGGCGCCGGTCGCGTTCACTACCAGTCGGGCGGTCTTTTCGCCGCTCTCACCGGTGATGCGATCGCGGTAGCGCACCCCTCGGACCGAACCGTCCTCGCGCCGCAGCACCCCCGTCACCGTGCAGTGCACCCGCACCTCGGCGCCGTGTTCCATCGCGTCGACGGCGCTGCCGATGCACAAACGGCTGCCATCGATGCCCCACTCGTCGAAGCTGATGCCGCCCACGGTGGCGCCGACCAGCCCGGGTTCGATGAGCTGCAGCTCGTCGGCGCTCAAGCGGACATGGGGTTTGCCCCGCTTGAGCGGCTGATAGCGATCGTACAGCTCGAAGAACGCATCGTAGCCGGTGAGCGCCACTCGGGACGCGATCGGGTTGTCGCGGAACAGCGGCACCAAAAAGGGAATGCGAAACAAAAGGTGCGGCGCGATGCGCTGGATGTGCCCGGAGTCGAGGCACGAGGTGTAGGTGACGTCGGGATCCGAGGTCAGGTAGCGAGGCCCGCCGTGGATCATGCCGCTCGAGTTGCCGCTGGCGCCGAACGCGATGTCGTTGCGCTCGAAGAGGGCGACCTTGATGCCGCGCAGCGCGCAGTCGCGCGCCACGCCCGTGCCGTTCACCCCGCCGCCGATGATGGCGACGTCGACGTCGGGCTCGGGCGGCGCTTCAATCACACGCGAAAGCTAAATCAACCGGCGGCCTGGGGCGACCAACCAGACCACCGCCCAGCTTTTTTGGCCGTTCCGCCCGTCCACCTCTAGCCTCGAGCCGTGCCGCGCGCGCGCTGTCTCCGCCTTGGGCTGCTTTTGTGGGCCACCGCCGTCGGGATCCCCGCGACGGCGAGCGCCACTGCGATCCCCCAGGGGCACGAGCAGGCCTCCGAGGCGGCGGCGCGAGGGCGCCCCAAGATCGTGCTCGACCGGCTGGAGCTGCCCGAGGGCTCGACGTCGCACCTGAAACGCCACCTGCGGACGGCGCTGCTACGCGAAGCGCGCCGGGCTGACTGGGGGGCCGGCCGCGGCAACAAGATCGAGCTGCGCTACCGCATCACGGAGCTCGAGGTTCGGCAAGATGGCAGCGTGGTGCACGTGTTCTGCGCCGCCCTCGGTCAGCTGCCGCGCGGAAAGAGCGCACGTGGACAGCTGTCGTTCGGGGGCGACGTCAAACGGAAACGGCAGGTCGTCGAGCGCGTCGTCGAGATCGTCGCCCGCGGCGTGATCACCCGGTTGGCCGAGATGGAGCGCCGGCGCCGGGGGGGGCGCCTAGAGCACCGATCAGCTCGCCAGAGCGGAGATCCGGGTTGAGGGCCCCATTCTTCGCCTCTCGTCTGCTCACGGCTCGGTGCTCTAGGTGGTCTCATTTCCGCGACGGCTTGCTCCGCAAACCGTTCGTCGCTCGATGGGGGGTCTTCAGGCGCTCGCCGCGGCGGTGGCAGCAAACGCGGGGGCGCGACGAGCGCACGCCCCTGCCAGCTGCTCGAGCATGCGTTCGGTGGTGTCGAAGTCCACGCACGCGTCGGTGATGCTCTGGCCGTACACCAGATCGGCCGGAGCCATGCCCTCGCTGAAGTCTTGCCGCCCCGCGACGAGGTTGCTCTCCACCATCACGCCCAAAATGTGCTCCGAACCGGCGGCGAGCTGACGGCTCACCTCCTCGAGCACCTCCGGCTGTTTGAAGTAGTCCTTGCCGCTGTTGTCGTGGCTGCAGTCGATGAGCATCCGCGGCTGAACGCCCTTCGCCTTCAGCAACGCGGCGGCGGTCGCGACGTGTTCGGGGCTGTAGTTGGGGCCGGCGTTGCCGCCCCGCAGCACGATGTGGCCGTCGACGTTGCCCGAGGTGCGGACCAGCGACACTCGGCCGCTGCCGTCAATGCCCAGGAAATGGTGCGAGCGAGAGGCCGCGATCATGGCGTTGATGGCGACCGTGAGGCCACCGTCCGTCCCGTTCTTGAACCCGACGGGCATCGACAGCCCGGAGGCCATCTCGCGGTGGGTCTGGCTCTCGGTGGTCCGGGCGCCGATCGCCGTCCAGGTGACCAGATCCGCCAGGTACTGAGGGATGATGGGATCCAGCATTTCCGTGGCCGCCGGCATGCCGACCTGCGCCAGATCCAGAAACAACCGGCGCGCCTGCTTCAAGCCGCTCGGGATGTCGTGGCTGCCGTTGAGGTAGGGATCGTTGATGAGGCCCTTCCAGCCGACGGTGGTGCGCGGTTTCTCGAAGTACACCCGCATCACGACCAGCAGCTGCTCCTGATAGCGATCCCGCAGCACCGCGAGCCGGGAGGCGTACTCCTTGGCCGCGTCGACGTCGTGGATCGAGCAGGGCCCGACGATGACCAATACCCGCCGATCGCGGCCACGCAGCACGCAGCGGATCTCCTCCCGGGCGCGGTAGACGAGCTCGGCCGCCGCGCGGGTGATCGGGAGCTCCGCCTTGAGCTCGTCCGGGGTCTGTAATGGCTGCGTTTCGGCGACGTTCAGGTTGTTGGTCTGGCGCATGATGCAATTCCCGAAAACGAAAAAACCCCTGGGCGCCGGCGGCGACCAGGGGCTCTAGGACCTCGAAATCAACTCGTGCTAAGAGGCCGGCCTCCGACGCCGCGTCACCGCGGGCCGATACCAAAAGCCATAATAGCGAAACCGGCTCATCAGCACGCGGCCAAGCCTAGCCTGACTTCGCCGCACTGGCTACCGAATTATTCGCCCCGAGCCGTCCTCGAAGGCCGCGGCGGGCGGTGCTAAGCTTCTTGATCGTGAGCTCGGAAGCGCCGCTCGATTTGGGCCTGCCGGACCTGTGCGACGCGCGCGTGGCGCGCGACATCGTGCGGCGCTTCGCCGCCCTGCGGGCCCGGCTCGCGCCGGAGATCGGCCGCCGCCCGCTGGTGCTGCCGAATGGCAGCTACTTCCCCGACCGCTTCGACGGCGACGCGGCGTCGGTCGAGCGCCTGCTCGACCGCATGCGGGGTCACGCCGGCATGCTGGACATCCCGGTCGGCGCCGCCATCGCGGAGCAGGGCGCGGGCGCGAGCCCCGGGGGAGGCTGCGGGAGCGGCGCCTGCGCCCCACCCGCCGCCGCCAACGAGGCCCGCCTGCTCGAGGAAGGCGACGGCTTTCGCGTGCTGGTCAGCCCCGCGGAGGTCGCCCACCCGGTCGCGCTCACCACCAGCCTCGCGCGCAGCTTGGGCGCGGTGTTCCTGGTGGACACGCGCGAAGAGGGCGAAGCCATCGCGGAGCCGTTCGGTGACGGTGGAGCTGACCGCGGTCGCGCTCGGGTTCGGCGGCCTGCTCCTGCAGGGCGCGTACGTGTATGCCAAGAGCTGCGGCGGGCCATCGGTGACGCAGCTGACGACCCTCGGCTGCCAGGAGCTGGCCGTCGCCGTCGCGCTGTTCGCGAGCGCTTCCGGTCACAAGCTGCGCGGCCTGCTGGCGGAGCTCGAGGCGACGCAGCGCGCGGCGCTCCGGCAAGCCGGCGAGCTGTTCGATGCCAACCCGAAGCTCGTCGAGCTGCTCTTGCGCCACCCCGAGCAGCTCGCCGCGGGCCAGTTCGAGATCGAGCCCGTGCGCCCGCGCCTGCTGCGCTGGTTTCAACGTCGCGGCTCGGCTGTCGACGCCGACCCCACGCTCGACGAGCTCGAACGAATGGCTCCCCTCACAGCTCCGAAAACGACGGAGCGTCGCTCCCCTCCCCCTGCCGATGACCTGAAGCGGCTCGTGCAGGAGGAGCTGGAGGCCGCCGAGGCCGAGCGGGCGTAGCGCGAACGGGCTCACAGCCATGGGCTCGGGGCGGCGCAGCGCGCGACGCGATGGAGCGGCTCGAAATAAAGTCTGTTACATTGCCGGCTCGTTCCCATGGCCGTCGCACAAGGAACCTGCCCCTCCTGTGGAGCACCGATCGAGTTCGGCGTCGGCGCGTCGATCGCGAAGGTCTGCGACTACTGCCGCGCCACCATCGTTCGCGGCGACAGCGGCTTTCAGAACTACGGCAAGATCGCCGACCTCGCCCACACGCCGTCGCTCATCGCGGTGGGCGACCAGGGCACGCTCGCAGGTCGGCCCTTCGAGGTGCTCGGCCGTGTGCAGCTCGATCACGGCGCGGGACCCTGGGACGAGTACTACGTGGCGTTCGACCACGGCCAGGCGTGGGGGTGGCTCGCCTACGCCGAGGGCCACTGGTACGTCACCAGCCACCTGCAGGGGCAGCCGGCGCCGCGCTTCGACCAGCTGCGCCTGGAGGGCGACGTCGACCTCGGCGCGGCGGGGAGCTTCCGCGTCTTCGAGATCAAGACGGGCAAGATCGTCTCCGCCGAAGGCGAGCTGCCGGCGCTGTTCCAACCGGGCCAAGCGCGCCACTACGCCGACCTGCTCGGCCGCAACCTGGCCTTCGCGACCCTCGACTACGGCGACCGCAGCGGGGGCGCGACCGTGTTCACCGGCTGGGTGTTCGCCGAGCCGCAGATGCAGGTCACTCAGGCGGGCCCGCGCACCATCCACAAGGTCAAGGCCGAGCAGATCAAGTGTCCGAGCTGCGGCGGCGAGGTTCCCGCGCTGAGCGGCGACCGCGCCGAGCGGCTCGGCTGTCCGTATTGCGGCGCCGTCAGCGACATCGCCTTGCAACAGGTCGTCGCCAAGCAAGAAGCGCTGCGCAAGCTGCCGGACATTCCGGTCGGCTCGCGCGGCACCTTCAATGGGGTGGAGTACGTCTGCATCGCCTACATGCGCCGCGGCAGCGACTTCGACGGCGAACATTTCTCCTGGGAAGAGTACTTGATCTGGAGCCAGCCGGTCGGCTTCCGCTGGCTGGTGAAAGATCCGGAGAGCGGCTGGAGCTGGGTCACCCCGGCAAACCTCGCCGACGTCGACCTGCGCGGGCTGCCCGAGCAGGTGGCGTGGGGGGGCAAGCTGTTCAACCTGCGCAACAACAACGTCGCCCGCGTCGAGTACGTGTTTGGTGAGGTGTACTGGAAGTGCGAGGTCGGCGAGGCCACGGAGGTCAGTGACTTCACCGCTGGCAAGGAGGTGCTCTCGCGCGAGCTGTCGGCGAGCGAGGTCAAGTGGAGCCACTCCGCGCCCATCGCGTGGCCCGTCATCGCCGCCGGCTTCGGCCTGCCTGTCGATGGCCCCGGGGGGAAGTTCGGCGGCGGCGGCTCGCAGGGCGGCGCCAGCGGCTGCGCCCAAGCCGGCGGCCTTTTGTTCATCATCATCGTGATCTTGCTGATCTGCGCCGTCGGCGTGCTCGACGACAGCGGGGGCAGCTCGAGCTACCGCGGTGGAACCGGGATTTTCGTCGGGGGCAAGTGAGGGCGGCCGGCGCACCGCGCCGGGGTATGCTCCCGCCACGGAGCTGCCGGCAGCGGATGCCGCCGCGCCGCTGTTCTATTTCCTGCTCCTGCTCGCCGTCACGCTGCCGGCGATCGTCTACGAGCTCGCCCTCCGGCAGCCGCGCGCCTACCTGGTCGCGGCGCCCGGCGTGCCCGCAGCGGTCTCGTTGGTCGCGGCGGGCGCCGGCGCCCTCGCGGGCGGGCTCTTGGCGAGGCGGGCGCGACCGGCGGCGCTGCCCTGGTTGTTGCTGGCGCTGGCTGCGATCGCGGGCGGGTCGGCGCCGGCCTGGTTTTGGTGCTTCGGGCACCGCGCGAGCCTGCTCCCGGTGGCCCTTGGCGTGCCCTTGCTCGGCGGCGCCGCGGCGGCGGCGGTGGCGGTGGCCGCGGCCCGGGCCACCGCCACCATCCGCCGGCGCATCGCGCTCTGGCCGCGGCTGCTCAACCCGTTTCGCCTGGCAGGGACCATCGCCGCTGCCAGCCTCGCCGCCTTCGTCGCGTCCGTCGTGGGTCTGCTGCGCAGCGCGGCGGCGCTGGCCGCGGTCGCGTGCCTGCTGGCGGCCTGGGCCCCTCGGATCGGCCACTACTTCGAGATCCCTGCGCCAGGGGGCCGCCGAGCGCAGGCGCTGGGCCTGCTCGGGGTGTGTTTGGCGGCGCTCGGGCTCTGGCGCTTCGAAGCGTGGGTGCCCTCGGAGGAGCTGTCGAGCTTCCCGAACGATGTCGTCTGGGCGCACACGACCGACCGGGGTCGCTATGTCGTCACCTCCGGTCAGCAGAGCCTGGAGCTCTTCGTCGACGGCCGGCTGAAGCTGTCGTCGAACGACGCCCACCGCTACTACGAGGCGCTCGTGCATCCCGCGATGTCGCGCGCGGAGCGGCACGCGCGGGTGCTCGCCATCGGCGGCGGCCACGGTCTGCTCGAAGCGGAGCTCTTGCGCTACCCCGATCTTGGACAGCTGACCCTGCTGGTCGTGGACGCGGACGTGGTGGCGCTGTCGGCGAACGCGGTCTGGCCTGGGAGCGCGGCGGGGCGCCTGCTGGCGTCGCCGCGGGTACGCTTGGTCGAGGCGGAGCCCATCGCCTGGCTCGCCCGGAGCGCCGAGCGCTTCGACGTGATCGTCGTCGATTTGCCCGACCCCTCCGACCACGTGGAGGGGAAGAACTACACGAGCTTCTTCTACCGAGCGCTGCGAGCGCGGCTCGCCCCGGGGGGAGTGGCGGTGGTGCAGGCGACCTCGGCCTTCAGCTCGCCCGGTTGTTTCCGCAGCATTCGGAGCATGCTGGATGCGGCTGGGTTTTACACGCTGGCCTATCATGCGCCGGTGCCGAGCTACGGCGACTGGGGGTTCGTGCTCGCGGCGCTCGAGCCCCCACCGCCGCCGGGACCGCTGCCGTCCGGCCTGGCGTTCCTGACCCCATCGGTGCACGCGGCGCTGTTCGAGCTGCCTCGCGACACCGTCGCCCCGGCCGCGCCACCGAGCACGCTGCACGATCAGCGGCTGGTCGAGCTGTTCGAGCGAGAGACCAGCCGCTCTGCCGGCGTCGAGCTCGCCGAAGAGTGATCGCCAAGCTTGGCCCCTTCGGCCGCTAAGCGCGCCCGAACCGGAGCGCGACCCAGGCCAGCGACTTGAGCGCATACAGCGCGTGCACCGCCACGTACGGGAAGAAGTAGAGCTCGAGCCGACCGAGCAGGGCCGCATAGAGGATGTAGGAAGGATAGTGGACGAGCCATTTCGCCAGACCCAGCGGGACAGCGGCCAGTCTTCCCACCAGCGAGCGCGCGGGCGGGGGCGTCGGGTTCGCTGCTGGTGGGCCGGCGATCTCGGGACGCCGCTGAAAGGTCGTGATCGCGATGCCCGTCGCCAGCGCCACGAGCCCGCCCACACCGACGAGCAGCGGCCAGTCTGCCGCGTGTTCGCGATAAAGCCGCACGGCCACCGCCGCGAGGACCAGGAAGGCCTTGATCTCGTCCATCAAAAAGTCGAGCAGGTGTCCCGGCGTCGACTGGATGCCTCGCCAGCGCGCCAGCATCCCGTCGACGCAGTCGAGCACGTACGACAGCTCGAACAGGACGACGGCGATCAGCGCCCCCCAGTACCCAGGGAGGACGACCAACAGCGCCGCCGCCAGCGCCGCCAGCACGAACGCCGCGAGCGTGACCTGGTTGGGGGTCACCTTCGTGTCCCGCAGCCAATGAACCACGACGGCGGCCGGAGGGCGGCAGACATAGGTGTTCCAGAACAAATCGGGCCGCTTGCGGGTCTTTTCGTAGATTTCACCGACCGACGTCATGTGGGCCGGAGGTTACACCCGAGCGCCGGCGGCTCGGACCAGCAAACGCGGGGGCCTTGCGGGCGGGACGGCGAATCCGCACGGTCGTGGCATGAAGGTGCACGAGCTCACGAACGCCGCCGCCGGTGCCCAGCGAATGCTGGCGGTGGTGCTCGCCAAGGGCGAAGAGGTCATGACGGAGCTGAAGCGCTTCGCCCGTGAGCGGGGCGTCGGAACCTGTCGCATCACGGCCGTGGGCGCCTTCGAGCGCGCCAAGCTCGGCTACTACGATCGGCAGCGCAAAGAGTACTTGCCCATCCCCGTGGCGGAGCAAGCGGAGGTGCTGGCGCTCGTCGGGGACATCGCCGACGACGAGCACGGCCAACCCGCGGTCCACCTGCACGCGGTGCTGGGGCTGCGCGACGGAAGCACGCGCGGAGGGCACCTGCTCGAAGCGATCGTGTGGCCGACGCTCGAGGTCATCGTCACCGAGGCGCCGGCGCACCTCCGCAAGCGCTTCGACAAGGAAGCCGGCCTGGCGTTGCTGGCCGCCGAGTGACCCGCCGACCGCGGAAGGAGGACGGCGCCGAGGCGGGCCGTTCGACGGCGCGAGCGCGGTATGACAGAACAGGCACCATGCGCACCCGGGCCGCTCGGTCGCATCGCGACACCCCGTGGGGCATCCGCACGGCAAGCTCGCTGCTCATCGGGGCTTCGATGGCCGGCGCGCTGGCTTGCCGCGCGGAGTCTCGCCCCGTACCGCCCGCCACCACGGACGACGCTGCGCCCACGCTCCCGTC